>OLKZ01000186.1_pt1 | contig 52047 bp, 45 predicted proteins | sample 1604431 | NCBI WGS metagenome assembly OLKZ01 (sample SAMEA104055714, study PRJEB20765) | soil metagenome | isolation source: soil
TTGAGTAGCCTGCTTTGGCTCCAGAACGAGAACTAAACAAGACCACAACAAGGCCAAGACCCCTTTAAGACCTCCCAAAAAAACCAGGGATAACGGTACCGGTTTCAGTTATTCTCCGGGATGATATTTTTTTTCAGCATGTTTCAACACGTCTTCTTTATAAAACAACACGTCTTTGAATAGCCCCTTGCTGTACATCAACGCCTGGTCACTAAAATGTTTGGATGCAGGGTTGCCGCTTTCTCCGCCGGCGAGTAAAGATTTTGCTTTTATTCTCTTGCCAAATTCAACAGCGCAAATAAAACTATTGCCATTTACCCCGTACCTTTTTTTAGTGCCGGGATAATAACGGCTGGCATAGGAAGGCAGCATACCCCACTGTGATGAAACAAAGCCAACAGGGATACTGGGCTGGTCGTCTTTATATTGCTGATCGATATCGCCGCTTATTCTTTGATAACGATTGATATCGCCAAGAGGAATTTGCCAGTTGCCGTATTTACGCTGCAATTCATTTACCACGGCAACGAGTGGTTGCAGTAATTCCATTACAGTTGATTTTGTTGCAAAGGCCCGGGTTTTTTCCACAAAGCCGGTATCTGCTTTTCCGGTAATTGTTCTGTTGATCACGGGTAATAATTTCTGGCCCCATTCAATTGCCAGGGTTGTGGCAACGGAATTGTCGGAAGAGCGTAAGTCCCATTTTTTTAAAGTACTGATAGGCCCTGCCAACAAGGTATACAACGAATCTGTTGGCTGAATATTTTTTTCATATGCTTTCGCCAATACGGGCACCAGTACTTCAAATGCGGTAAGATAATTATCATACCCGGCGGCAATTACTTTATCCAGTGTATATGATTTTTCTTTATCCAATACCCTAACGGCATTGATACCACGAAAATTCTCTTCATCCGGGGCCATGTACACAGGATAGTTTTCTTTCTTCGGGCTATTGGTTCCTGCAACCGTAAAAGGAGTTGAATTACAATTCTGCAGCCAGCCATTGGGCGGATTGTATAAATGAACGGATTCATCCACTGTATGCAATCCTTTCCATTCTGTTGCGGCCGTACTGCCATCCACCGGTTTGCTCCAATCGTATTTTGGATCCCTGGCAGGAATAAAATTTCCATGCCAGTAAGCGATATTTCCTTCCGCATCTGCATATACCGTATTGTTGGAAGTATTGGATAAAAGCCCCATCACCTTTTTATATGATGCAAAACCCGTGGCCCTGGTGCGCTGCCAGCTTTGTATCAAACCGGTCATTGACCTGTTGTGCGACCGTACGCTGATCCATTGCCCATTGCGTTTAGCCATTACCGGGCCATGATGCGTATAAAATGCAGTAATGATTTTGGATTGCATCTTATTTCCGCTGAGATAATTAAGCGTTATCTTTTTTTCCGTTACCGGCTTCGATGTTTTATCGTATTCGTACACCCAGCCATTATTTTGTTTTGAAATTTTTTCTGCGTACATGTCCGCCACGTCAACATTGCTGGAAGTGTGCATCCAGCCGCAATGTTCATTAAATCCCTGGTAGATAAAAAACTGCCCCCAGGTTACGGCACCATACACATTAAGGCCCTCTTCACTCACCATCTGTACTTCTGGACGAAAATAAAAAGTTACGTGCGGGTTGATATACAATATTGCATTTTTAGATGCCGTAATGGATGGAGAAAATGCAAAGCCATTGGAACCTGTCAACTCTTCTTCATTACCAATGTCTTTATTAAATGCCATTGCATTTTTTGAAGCCGTTGATTTTCCATCACTATAAAAATTTTTCAGTTCATCTTCAGAAACGCCACCAGTACTGATGGCGCCAATACTGCCATCGGTCCACAATAAAGGATACCAGGGTTCAAAGCGGTGGAGTAATGCAGGTTGTATAGTTGGATTTTTATATAGATAATAATTAATGCCATCGGCAAAAGCATCCAATAATTTTTTAAGCCAGGGCTCAGCTTTTTTATAATCTGCAATTGCATCGCTGGTGTCAATGAGCATTCTGATCAAAAGGTCGGCATACAAAGATGATTCTCCTTTTACTTCAGCCAGGCGCCCCAGCTTTTCAATATAATTCATCTCCACTCTTTTAAAATCATCTTCACACTGGGCATACAATAAACCAAAAACGGCATCCGCATCGGTCTTCCCATATACATGCGGGATGCCCCAGTTATCACGGATGATGGTAACCTGTTGCGCTTCTTTTTGCCAGCGGGTGATCTCATTTTTAGACAGATCCTGTGCCACCACCGTAACAGGCAAAAAAACCAAAAGAAGAAATTTATTCATTTAAATATTTGCTAAAAGATACCAATCTTTCATTACAAATAACTCAGCCATTTTTTTTCGCGGTGACTGGTCTTATATTTATCGTACCATTTACAAACCGGGTACAATGCAAGTATGACCGAGATCCATACAACGTAAACAATTCCCAGGTTGTATCCATATCCTGTCAATGGTTCGTCGTTACTGTTGAGTTGTGACCATGTAAAGCCCTGAATAAATAATGCAGATAACAGGGCAGCGAGGTGGATCAAATAAAGATGGCACAGGTAATAAAACATGGGCACCCTGCCGTATACTTTAATGAACCCTGCAAAACGGTTTGTGATGTTCTCGCTGTATGCCAGGAATAATAATGCAGGCCCTAATGTCATTGTAATATATAAAAGAGAAGGCGGGTACTTGGTAGTGTTTATAAAAGAGAAGAAAGTAAATATTGCATCCGGTTGCGAAGACCATTTTGATGCATCGCCATATATATTGCTGAAACGGAGGGCTATAAAAACCAATATCGTGGACCAGCCAAGAAGCACCAATATTTTTTTTCTTTTGGCTGCATCAAAATCTGTTGCATACAATTTACCTAAACAATAACCCAATGCCATTACACCGATCCAGGGCAGCACGGGGTACATCACAAAAATACTTATTCCTTTAAATTTGAAGAAATCCTGCTCGTGTAGCAGGCTCCACCCCACTACAGCTAAATTATTGCCGTGCACATGCACATTGTCCAATGCATTATGAGCGCCTACCAGGAGCAGGCCGATAAAAAGAATGAAGTAAAAAGGCAACCATATCAACACCGATAAAGCGATCATGCCGGCACCTAATGCCCAGATCACCAGGAAATTCATGTGGTTAAAATGGTAATCAAAGCTCCAGCCAAAACCCACAATGGTCAGTTCAAGAAAGACCAGCCATAGCCCCCTTGTAAGCAAAAACATAGACAACTGCTTTTTGGTTTTTTTCTGCCCGGCTATAAATGCCGAAGTGCCCGAAAGGAACATGAATACCGGTGCACAAAAATGCGTGATCCAGCGTGTGATGAACAGGGCCGCATTCGTTTTAGAAAGATCGGTGGGGTCAAATGAAAAAGTGTCTGCATGAAAAAAATCACGCACATGATCCAGCGCCATGATGATCATCACCAGCCCGCGAAGCAGGTCAATGGATTGGATGCGTGGCTTGTTGATAGCAATAGTATTCATGTATTGTTGGTTATTTTAATTATAGATAACTCAGCCATTTTTTTTCGCGATGGTTGCTTTTATACTTATCGTACCATTTGCATAAGGGGTACAATGAGGCAACAACACAGAACCAGATCAGGTACACGATCCATAGGTTATACCCTTCACCCGGGATAATAAAATTGGGCAGAAAACCTCCTCCGTGATCATTCATTCCCTGAGCAAATGAATGCCCCCTTGCAAAAAACAATATCATGCAAAGCAAATGGATGAGGTAAAAATGCAGGATATAATAAAAGAAAGGCACACGGCCGTATACAGAAATAATTTTGGATAAACGGTTTCCCGCATTGCTGAAGAAGGCCAGGAATAATATACCCGGGCCAATGGTCATGCACATATATAATAATGATGGAGGGTACTTATGGGTATTGATAAAAGAAAGTATGTTGAATATGATATTTTTTTGTGAAGACCAGTGATCGGGATCTCCATACACATTTGTCGCGCGGAGTACAATAAAAAACAAAATAATCCTCGTGCCCAATGCTATTAAAACTTTTTTTCTTTGTGATTCATCAGTATCCCCGATAATTTTTCCGAAACAATAACCCAACATCATTAAACCAGCCCAGGGAAGAAAAGGATAAAGAATTAATAAATTATGATTGCCCCATAAATGATGAAAGCCGGGGTGGTGCAGCAGGTCGTACCATACACCCGGAGATGCCATTTGGCCCTTTTCAAAAAAATCGAGGATGTTGTGGCCCAATACAATTACCAGTCCTGTAATGAGTATAACGGTAAGGGGTAGCCATATCATCAGGCCCAATATGATCATGCTGATACCAATGGACCAGATGGTTTGCAGGGCGATCAGGGAAAAATGGATATCAAATGAAAACGCAAAGTTCATCACGAATATTTCGATGAGAATGAGCCAGAATCCTCTTTTGATCAGAAAAACACTGAGCTCTTTTTTACTTTTTCTTAAACCCTGTAACCACGTGGATGTGCCTGCCAGGAAAACAAATATCGGTGCACAAAAATGCGTGATCCACCTGGTGAAAAAGAGGGCAGGCGTGGTGGTAGCCATATTCAGCGGGTCATCGGTCCAGGCTTCTGTATGAAAAAAATCACGGGTATGGTCCAACGCCATGATGATCATTACCAGGCCCCGAAGCAGGTCAATGGATGGTATGCGGGATTTGTTTACAACAAGATTATCCATTCAGTATCATTTAACAATAAGATGTCGGTTTTAAACGATTGGATACTTTGCTAATCTAAAATTTTATTTTGGCATATTGGCTGCAAATAATCGCAGAAAATTTTCACCCAGTATTTTACGGATATCTTTTTTGCTGTAACCTCTTTTCACCAGTTCTCTTGTAATGAGCGGCATGGCGGTTACATCATCCAGTTCCTGCGGTAATGAATTTACGCCGTCAAAATCACTTCCCAGTCCAACATGGTCCACGCCAATTAATTTTACAATATAATCCAGGTGATCCAATAGCATGGACAATGGGGGGCGCAGGGCTTTTACTTCATCGGGGTATTTTTCAAAAAGCCAGGTATCGCTGAAATAAGGTTCAGGATTTATTTTCATCAAAGAATCCCTTTCTCTCTTATGGCGCACATTGAAGGCCTCGCTGTTCTTAAAAAAATTGCTGTCGATAAACCCCGAATAAAAATTGAGGTGAATCACCCCCCCATTCTTACCTACGGCTTTTATCTGGTCGTCTTTTAAATTTCTCCTGAATGGACACAATGTGTATGCATTGCTATGTGAAACAATAATTGGTTTTGTGGATGTATTGATAGCGTCCCAAAACGTTTGTTCGCCAACGTGAGAGAGGTCTACCATCATACCGAGCGCATTCATTCGCTGCACCACCTGCTTTCCAAAATCAGTAAGCCCTTTATGTTTCAGCGAATCTGCCTTTGTGCTTTCGTCCTGCGCGGATGTAGCCCAGTCGGTGGAATTGTTCCAGGTAAGCGTCATGTACCTTACGCCCTTTTTATAAAAGCTATCTAATTTATTAAGGTCGTTTTCGATCATGTGTCCGCCCTCCACACCAAACATGGCGGCTAATTTTTTTTCTTTAACTGCTTGTAATAATTCCGCAGGGTTGCCCACCATTTGTATTTTATTCGGATTTCGTTTGGCTACGGCAAATAAAGTATCCATCTCCCTGTTGGCCCATGCATAAGGATTTACTTTTAAGCCATCGCACCACACTGAAAAAATTTGCACATCCACCCCACCCTCTGCCCATCGCTTCAAATCAGAATTTGTTTTGCCTTTCAGGTCCTGATCAATACTTAAATTCTTGTCAATGGCGGTGGTAAGGATATCGTTATGGGTATCTACCACGATGGAATTAAAGTGGAGTTCTTTATATGACTGGGCAGATGCAAATAAGCAATATGCAATTGGCAATATGCAAAGGAGGAGTTTTTTCATGTGCAATTGTTTTGATCAAAAAAGCTGAAAGACATAACCAATAAGCAATAAGCAATTGGCAATATGCAAAGGAGTAGTTTTTTCATGTGCAATTATTTTGATTAAATAAGCTGCAAGCCACTAAGCAATATGCAATTGGCAATATGCAAAGGAGTAGTTTTTTCATGTGCAATTGTTTTGATCAAATAAGCTGCAAGCCACTAAGCAATAAGCAATTGGCAATATGCAAAGGAACAACAAGTGATTATGCTAAATCAGCGAAATCATTTTAATCAATTCCATCAGCGATCAATCTGCGCTTCCCTTATCTCCCACAAACCAATGCTCCTTATTTTTAAACAATACATTGAAAGTGGTGAGTGAACCATAGCAACGCGTGATGTATTGCTGGATATTCACTTTTTCTTCATCGGTTAATTTTTTACTGCTGTTGATATTTTGTTCCAGCACCCGAAGCCGGTCGCGCAGCATCACTATTTTATGAAAAAAATCATCAATGGGAATTTCTTTAGGCTTCAGCGTTTTATCAGCAGCCTGTAAAGACATGATGCCGCCATGCCATTTATCACCGATGGGAACGATCTCGGTAACATCGCTCCATTGCCGTAAAATCTTCAACAATGATCTTTCTACTGCAGAAACGGTCTCTACTTCAACCGTAACATTCTCGGGAATGATCTCATCGAGGTGGGCATCTGTTTTATCAATTTCTTTAATACCGTGATGGATAAACGAAATGAGATAAGTGGCATATCGCACACCTACGATCACACCCGGCCCGAATTGGGTGTGTTGTAAACGGGTGCCGATCCCTAAAGTGAGTTGTTGTTCTTCCATGTGATTAGTTTATTTTCAAAAGTAACAAGACTACCGTAGTTTTTAAAACTACGGTAGTCTTGTTACCAAATTTAGTTATTGTTTCGTTTCGCACACAATACATTAACCGCCCGCCAATTCAGTGAGAGCTGTTACCAATTGATCCAGTTCTTTGGGAGTGGTATATACATTGGGGGTTATACGGCATCCATGTACATTGGCGTAATCAATGGCTACTGTATAAATTTTATATTTTTTCAGGAGGGTATCCGCCAGGTCGGCGGGCTTCATTCCTTTGATGCCCACGTTGGCAATGCCGCATGAACGTTCCATATCCGCCGGCGTGTTTACCATTACATTCGGTACGTTTCTTACGGTATCGCTCCAATAGTGTTGCAAAAAGCGGAGCCTTGCTTCTTTTTTGGCGGCGCCTATTTTCAAATAATAATCAATTGAATTGGTAACGGCAAGGTATGTATGCACAGGAGGAGTGCCCACATGATTCAACCGGTGAATATCATCTTCTTTCAGATCGGTGCTCTCGCCGAGCAGGGGCCATACACCTGCAATATTTTCTTTCTTCACATACAGGAAACCCAGGCCAAGCGGCACGCTTAGCCATTTATGCAAACTGGTGCCATAATAATCGCAGTGCAGGTCGGGAATGGAAAAACTGATATGTGCAAAAGCATGAGCGCCATCCACCATCACTTTTACGCCTTTGCTGTGCGCCATGTCGCAGATCTTTTTCACAGGCAATACCTGTCCGGTGATGTTGACCATGTGGCATACCATCAGCAATTTCGTTTTGGAAGTGATGGCATTTGCATAAAGATCCACGATCTCTTCGTCTGATGCAGGGTGATTGGGAACCGAAATGATCTTATTGACAACACCGTGCCTTTTGGCCACCAGCTTGAACATGTCGAGCATGGAACCATAATCCTGTTCTGCCATTACGGCTTCATCGCCGGCCTGCCAGTGTGTGCCGCCAATGATGAGGTCTAATGATTCCGTTGTATTTCTGGTGATCACCAATTCTTCTTTGGAGCATCCGGCCAGTGCCGCCAGTTTTTCAGCCATGGTATTATTGTCATCAAATCTTTTTGTGCGCATATAATAAGCACCCTGGTAATTTATTTTACGTACAATGCTGATAAAATTCTCCAATGATTCCTGCGGCAGAAAACAGTAGTACCCGTTCTCGAGATTGATATAATCGGGCTTGAGGCGAAAATCTTTGCGGATGCCTTCCCAGAAACCCTCATCTGATGCCAGGTCTGCGGGCATGACGTGTTCATATTTTTTTACCCATTTATCAATATGGCTGAAGGCGGGGATGGCGCCCAGCAATGAAATGTTTTTTATAAAGGTTCGTTTATCCATGTTTCAAGTTAAGAAAAATAATTTTTCTTTTCACCCAGGCCGAATTGGGTATGCTGTAAGCGGCCAGATGCCCGGGGCTTCGGGTTATAACCGCTGTCGGGGTCTGCGACCGCCGACAGGGTCAATACAATCCAACCTTACCTTTCACCGATTCAAATAATTTTTTGGAATCGAAACCCACGCCGTTTTTAAATACGGTTTCCGTATTTCTAACCGCTTTTATATCTTTGATCGGATCGCCATTGATCAAAACCATATCTGCTCTTTTACCAATTTCAATTGTTCCGATATCTTTATTTCTTCCAAGAAATTCTGCCGCATTAAGGCTACAGATCTTTACTGCCTGTGGAAAAGAAAAACCTGCTTCCACCAGTAATTCCAAAATGTGCCGGTCGGCATAACCAGGGATCACCCTGCCGGCGCCGGTAGGATCAATGCCTGCCATCAAACGGCCACCCATATCCGAAAACTGTTTTTCCCAGGCCATTTCTTTTTTGAACATGGCCCTGCCCGAAGAATCTTTTCCAACAGTACCTGCATAAGATTTTTCAATGACCTCCTTCACTGCTGTTGTCAATGCTTCACCAGCATCTCCCGGAAAAATTTCCCTGTTGGTATATGGTTCAAATACCGGGAGTGTGGAAGTGATCGCTACATTTTTTTTGATGAGGTAAGCCATCAGTTCCCTGAGTTCCGGGCTTTTTTCATCCAGGCTATTGATAGAAGCGCTTTGTGCAGGATTATTACAATGATCTTCTTTTTTATTTTTTTCGAAATCACTGCTTACCCAAAAACCGTGTTCCAGATTATCAATGCCCAGGTCGGCGGCTTCACGGTAAGTGATGGAGCATAAATGCCCTGTAACTTTTAAATTATTTTGATGCGCCAGTTTCACTACTTCTGCAAGGTCGGCCCTGGTGATATCCATATAAACTTTAAAAGAAGTGCAGCCCATACCGATCCAATAGCTGACTTCTTTGCCGGCCTCTTCCGTATTTTTTATGTCCAACACTTCGGGTATGGGTAATCCCGCTCTTTCAATATAGGGGCCTGTTACATCAATATCGGGCCCCGGAATTTTTCCTTCATTTACCTGGTCGCGGATATTGAGATCCGTTTGCGGCTCCACGCTCCCTGTTGTCCGCATGGTGGTTACCCCTCCTGCCAAATAAAGCCTTGGAAAAGAAAAAGGCATTTCTATTCCAAGGTAATAAGGCGAAATGCGCTCGCCATAAAACATGTGTTCATGCATCATGATCATTCCCGGAATAATGGTCTTGCCCGAACACTCTATCACCTTTGCTGTTGGAGGAACCGTTACATTACCTGATGAACCGATGATAACGATACGCCCTTTTATTATCACAATTGTTTGATCGGTTTTTGTGGGATTACCGGTTCCATCAATAATATTCACATGGGTCAATGCGAGCGTATCTGCTTTAACAGAGACAAACTGTTTTACCAATGTGCTCAATTCCTGCGCAACGCTTTGTTTGCAAAATAAAAGTTGAAAAGAAAGAAACAGGAGGGACAAGCAATATGTTTTTGATTTCATAAAAAATTATTAGCTGGTAATATTTGATCAGTAGTAACAGGCAACAAGCTAACAATTGAAAATCATATTTGCAAGTAGAAAATAACCCTGTAAAAAGCGGGAGGTATCTTAAGGAAGATTCTTTTTTGCATCCTGCTTCAGGAGGTTCATTTTAAATTCGTAGGAAGCATTCAAGACATATTGATCAAAGGTCATTTCATCTGCCATGCTTACAAACTCATAAGAAGGACGGTAAAGTATCATAAAGCTATCCAGTTGTTGTCCCTGTAATTGTGAGATCCTTTTTACCAGGGTTTTATTAAAACGGTAATTTATATATGCTTCCTGTTCCTGCGCTTCCAGCCTTACCTGGAAAGCGTGCAGCCGTTTATTTCTTTTGAACCGGAATATATTGATCAGCTCATCCAGGTCAGCGCCTGCCACACCATCCTGCATGCTGGTGCGCACACCCGGCTTCCTGTATTCAAATACATCGGCATAAGCTTTCCTGTTTTCCAGCGAATCCTGTCGGTAGGATTTGGAATACACCACTACCTCTTTTAACATACTGTATTTTCCTTTAACGGTAACGCGTAACGAAATATCAAAATGCGAAGGGTCGGGGATGCTTTTTACTGCAAATTTCTGCGTTGGCTTATTGCGAAAGAAAAATGAAACAGAATCTTTTTCATTCACCATTAAATGATAACCGCCCAGGGAATCCGTCATGGTAAATAAACCGCCGGTGCTGACCACTCTTACCCCCTCTACCATATTTATTTTAGAGGAATCATATACCGTTCCGCCAAGGAGGAATTGGGCCCTCAATAAAGAGGCCGTGTTTACAAAACACAGTAACAGTAAAATTATTTTTAACGATGAACGCAATAGAAAAAGGAATTTGAAGGCGTAATATTACGGCAACAAAGCAAGAACGAGTGCGGCAGCACTTTCTTTTAACTACGATTTTGCTTTTACAACGAATAAGCTGCAAGTTGCAAGCATCAAGGGAGAAGGTTTTCAATTTGCAGCACCTTTACTTTACAGGAGGTTGCTTGCATTCGGATACTGCCCCTTGTGTCTTGAAGCTTGAAACTTATATTGCCGTAAGTACTGCAATTATTTCTTCATAAATTCATACGGCGTATATTCTACAAAATCGGCCACTTTAACCGTTACTCCTTTTACTTTTCCATTCACCACATGAAAAGGAAAAACAGCCGTACCAAATTCGGGATCGCTGAAAGCACAATAGAAACGGCTGCCTCCCAGTGCACTTAGTTTTGCATACATTGCCGGGTGGTGTTCAAACCTCATTCGCAGTTCATTATTTTCCAAAACCACTTTCATCTTTCCGTACACATCATTGAAATAATCCCCGGTGTATGCAGCCAGGGGCATGTCGGTCTTTAGCATCATTGCAACAGAATCCGTTAATTTCTTATCTTCTTTAGCGGCATTGCTTCTTTGGGTTTTGATAAACCCTAAATATACTTTACTGTAATTGCGGTAAGGTAATCCCAGGTAGGCATCAAGGATCTCCCACTTTAATGCTTCGTACAAAATATTTTGGTCGGTATTGGTTAAAATAACAATGCCTAATTTTTCAGACGGGATCATCGTAACACTGCTCACAAAACCATTTACACCACCGGTATGTGACACAATTTTCCTGCTTTCATAATCCTGTAGCTCCAATCCCAGTCCGTATAAAGTAAAATTGCTTTTATTATAAAGTGTGTTTCCGTTCCCTTCAATAGAATTGGGATAACGGGTACTTTGTATGGCTTTTTGCGGAATGATCTCCTTCCCGTCAAACTTGCCATTGTTCAACTGCATCATCACCCACTTACTCATATCATTAACCGAAGAAGAAATGCTGCCCGCGGGAGCAAGATTATCAATAAGGCAGTAAGGGATCTTCACTATTTTTCCCTGGTCCAGTGTATAAGGGGCTGCTTTGTTTGCTGCATTGGGGAGGTCTTTGCTTAAAGCGAGGGTATTGTTCATTCCCAATGGAACGAATATTTTTTCTTTGATATAATCTTCCCATTGCTTGCCGGTCACTACAGGTATGATCTCTCCGGCGGTGAGGAATGAGGCGTTGGTATAACCCCATTTTGTGCGGAAAGGATATACCGCTTTGATATGCCCCATCTTTTCAATTACTTCCTTACGGGTAAGGTTACTCGTCCAATAAGTGAAGTCGCCCTGGAATGTCCTGAATCCTATCCGGTGGCAGAGCAGGTCTTTTATGATGGCCTGTTCACCGGCGGCTTTATTATCTAATTTAAATTGCGGGATCCATTTGGTCACCTTATCATCGAGGGATAATTTATTTTCAGCGTCTAATGTAGCAATGGCAGTAGCGGTAAATGCCTTGCTGTTGCTGCCGATCATAAACAATGTGTTCTCATCAACTTTGTCGTTGGTGCCCAGCTCCTTTACTCCATAGCCTTTCATGAGCACCACTTTACCGTTTTTAATGATACAGACAGACAGCCCCGGAATTTCCCAATCCTGCATGGCCTTGTTAATATAATTGTCGATACTGTCTTTTACAAAAGAGGGGATCGAATCGCTTTGGGCGGAGGATACCGACCATGCAAAAACAATGCATACTGCAGATAATAAAATGCGTTTCATAAATGATGGTTGAGAAAGGAAAGTTAATGAGAAATAAAGAGGATATCAGCCTTTCGTAATTATTTTTTCAATAACGGCGGGATAATGTGCATGCTCCAGCGCATGAATTTTTTTTGAGAGCGATTCCGCCGTATCATTTTCATCCACAGGGCAACTTGCCTGGTAAATGATCTCGCCATGGTCATACAGTTCATCCACGTAATGAATGCTGATACCACTTTCCTTTTCTTTGTTGCGGATGACAGCCTCGTGTACAAAATGCCCGTACATGCCGTTGCCACCATATTTTGGCAGGAGGGCAGGATGAATATTGATGATCTTCCCGGGATAAGCTTTGATCAGTTGTGCGGGGATCTTCCACAAAAAACCCGCCAGTATAATAAAATCAATATTATTTTTCTGTAATTCAGTCATGTAGCCATCACCGTTATTAAAGCGCTCTTTATTGATCAGCAGTGCGGGGATATTTTCTTTTGCAGCAATGTGCAACACGCCTGCCCCGGGTTTATTGCACAGGATCAGAGCAATTTTTATTGCAGGAGACCCGGCAAAATGATTGATCATTTGTTGCGCATTGGTTCCCGCACCGGATGCAAATATGGCGATCCTTACCGTATGCTTGCCACTCAGCTTATTCCAGATCCTGATGATGTATTTTTTAAAAAAAGGGAATTGTCCAAAAGGAATACTGGCAAGAATAACACAGGGCGGCCATAGCAGGATGATCAAAAGGATATAGAGCAAAACCCAGGTCAATCCTTTTTCCATATTGAACAGTAATAATATCTTTCTCCCCGCATATCCGCACAGGCTTCCGCCGATGGCAAAAGTGGTGATGATCAGCAATAAATGAAGCCCATTTACCTTCCAATGTTGTTTAAGTTTTTTAAACATTCGGCAAATGTGAAATAAATTATTGTGAAATAATGCGGTGAGGCAAAAAAAATCGGGTTATTAAAACAGTTTACAAATACATGACAATTACTATACACAAAATGCCGCAATTGGCTGAAACCCACGCCAGATATGGTAAAAAAAAATTCCGCAATGTTGATTTATTGTCAGTATCCTCCCTTAATTTTGCACTCGAAACAGGAATTTTCCACATTAGCCCGATATAACTGTATGAGTCGCTATCGAAAAATCTTTAACAGAATATTTACCCGCCTTCTTCTCCTTATTTTATTAATTTCTTTTGATCAAAAAACTTTTGCTGCCGATGGTGAAGGGCTGTTTAAAGCCAATTGTGCCAGTTGCCACAAACCTTTGGCAGACTTTACAGGCCCGATGTTAAAAGGGGTAAGGGCAAGATTACCTGGAGGCGACTGGGTGTATCGCTGGGTCAGTAACAACCTGACAATGGATGATCCCGAAGCTAAAAGAATTAAGGCTTTGTTCAATAATAGCCAGATGACAGCTTTTGGAAGCCAGTTAAAGAAGGCGGACATCGATGCAATTTTGGATTATGCAGATGCTTATACAGTACCCCTGCCTCCTCCGGGCGAAAACTCCGGAGAAAGTGATAACTCATTAATATTTGGTATTCTTACTTTAGTATTAGCACTTATCGCTTTTATATTATTGCAGGTCAACAGCAATCTCCGCAAATTATCAGATGAAAAAGAAGGTATCCTTCGTTCCGAGCCGGTTCCTTTTTACAGGAATAAAATTTACCTGATGGCGGGTATCTTGGTGTTGTTCACATTAGCGGGATACTTTTTTGTGAACGCGGCTATTGGCCTGGGCCGGCAACAAGGCTATCAGCCGGAACAACCCATTTATTATTCGCACCAGGTACACGCGGGTACCAACCAGATCAGTTGTTTGTACTGCCATGGCAGTGCGCAGGACAGCAAAACAGCGGGTATCCCTTCTGTAAATGTTTGTATGAACTGCCATAAGGCCATTAATAAATATGATGGGCCTGATAAATTGGTAAGAGAAGATGGCAGGGGGGTGAACGGAACAGAGGAGATTCAAAAATTATATACTTATGCCGGGTGGAATCCTGCTACTAAACAATACAATCCTGATAATAATAATGATGGTATTCCCGATGGCGCCAAGCCGATCGAATGGATAAGAATCCATAACCTGCCCGATCATGTTTACTTTAATCATAGCCAGCATATAAAAGTGGGTAAGCAGCAATGCCAGACCTGCCATGGCCCCATACAGGAAATGCCTGAAGTGCACCAGTTCGCAGAATTAAGTATGGGCTGGTGTATCAATTGCCACCGCGAAACAAAAGTGGATTTTTATAATAAAGCAGATAGCACAGGAAATAAATTTTACAGCATTTACGAGAAATTTCATGAGGATATTAAGAATCATAAATTAGATAGCGTAACGGTTGAAAAGATTGGTGGAACGGAATGTCAGAAATGTCATTATTAATAAATTAGCAAATATGCAAATCGGCAAATATGCAAATAGAGGTTTAAAAACTCTTTGTATTAATATTTGCACATTTGCACATCGGCACATTTGCACATTATCATATTAGCACATTATTATGAAGAAAAAGTACTGGCAAAGTTTTGGGGAACTGAATCAGACGGAAAAATTTCAGGAATCGGCCAAAAATGAATTTAAAGAAGAGTTACTGCCATTGGCAGACCTGGATGAGAAAGGTATTTTTGATGCCAAAACTCCACGCAGGGACTTTCTTAAATATCTTGGCTTCAGTACTGCGGCTGCGGCATTGGCAGCCAGTTGCGAGATGCCGGTACGCAAAGTGGTTCCTTATTTACAAAGGCCGGATAATGTTATTCCCGGCGTGGCTAACTATTATGCATCTACTTATGTAAACGGAGGCGATGTTATTTCTGTGGTGGTTAAGCAAAGAGACGGACGCCCGATAAAAATAGAAGGTAACGAATTATCAACGATCACCAAAGGAGCTACCACTGCACAGTCGCAAGCTTCCGTGCTGGACCTGTATGATAATTCCCGACTGCGCTACCCATTACAAAAAATTGGGTCAGCGTTTAAAGAAGTCCCCACCCTTGAAGCATTCGATAAACTGGCAGGCGCTGCATTGGCCGATCTGAAAGGAAGGTCAGTTGTGTTACTTACATCCACCATCAATTCACCTTCCACTTTACAGGTCATCAGCGAATTTTTAACAAAATTTCCCGGAAGCCGCCATGTACAATATGATGCAGTTAGTTATAGTGGCATGCTATTGGCAAATGAAATTTGTTTTGGTAAAAAAGCTATTCCGTCCTATCATTTCGATAACGCCAAAGTAATTGTGAGCCTGGGTGCCGATTTTTTAGGTACCTGGCTTAGCCCTGCGGAATTCAGCAAACAATATTCACAAAATAGAAAAGTAAACAGCGAAAAACCTGAACTGAGTAAGCATTTCCAGTTTGAAAGCATGATGAGTATGACCGGCAGCAATGCCGATGACCGTTATGTTCACAAACCATCAGAGACCGGTGCAATTGCATTGGCATTACTGGCAAAAGTAGGGCTGGGTTTGGCCCCGTCTGCCATTACCGATCCAAAATTACTTAAAGGAATTGAGACAGCTGCTGCAGCATTGGCCGCCAATAAAGGGGCCGGCCTGGTGGTTTGCGGAAGTAATGATGTGAATATCCAGATGATCGTGAATGCGATCAATGATGCCATCGGCGCCAATGGAAAAACGATCAACTGGGCAATGACGTCAAACTACCGTAATGGAATAGACGCAGATATGGAACAACTGGTGGCCGACCTCGGTGGCAATAAAGTCGGTGCATTACTGGTTCATGGCGTTAATCCTGCCTATTCATACCATGACAGCGCTACATTCATAGCCGGGTTAAAAAATACTGTGGCCATTTCATTCAATGGAACAATGGATGAAACCACCGAGTTGTGCAACTATGTACTTCCATCTCATCATTGGCTGGAGAACTGGGGCGATGCGGAACCTAAAACCGGGTATTTCAGTTTGATGCAGCCCACCATCAATCCCATGTTTAAAACAAGGGCTTTCCAGACATCTTTAATGAAATGGGGCCTGCCTTCGATTCCTCCCGGGCAGACAGGAGTTAAAGGCGTTGATGATTACGAAGCATATTTTAAAAACTACTGGACCACCAAATTAGGTGGTTTGGAGACTTATGAAAAAGCATTGCAGGATGGCGTAATTGAACCGGCAGCAATACCTCCTTTTGCAGGCGGATCTTTCAACCCCGGCAAGTTAAGCGGCGCTGCTGAAGCAATTTCAAATATAAAAAGCGGGGAAGTTGAACTGGTGCTGTACCAGAAAATCTCCATTGGTAATGGCAGTCAGGCCAATAACCCCTGGTTACAGGAGTTACCCGATCCCGTTACTAAAGTAACATGGGATAACTATGCGATGATGAGCCCGGCAATGGCCAAAAAATTATTGAATCTCGATGTGATGAACCAGGAATACGGCAACCAGAGTAATTACGAAGTTCATCCCGAAAAACCGGTTGTAAAAATTACGGTCAATGGCCGGTCTGTAAAATTGCCGGTGATCATCATTCCCGGTGTACATCCTTCCGTAGTGGCTGTTGCGGTGGGTTATGGAAGAGAAAGCATCAATAAAGAAAAAACATCAGAGTATATCGGTAAGGCGGCCTGTGGCGCAGGAAAGAATGCATATATTCTTGTTGGTTTTAACGGCACTACCAATTTGTATTCATCATCCGCCACAGTGGATAAAACAGGAACAACTTACCCCCTCGCACAAACGCAGGTGCATGGTTTTACGGAAAGCCGCCCCATCTTATTTGAAACAAACATCAGCAGTTTTATTGCCAACCCGGAAGCCGTGTTGGAAGAAGTGAATAAAGAAAGAGAAAACCTGCTGGCAAATGGCAATACAGATTTTGTAAAAGATGCAACCACGTATCCTGATTATGAAAAGCCCGGTATTAAATGGGGAATGAGTATCGACCTGAATACCTGTACAGGCTGCGCTTCATGTGTTGTTGCCTGCACAGCGGAAAATAATGTGAGTGTTGTTGGCAAGATACAGGTGCAGCGGGCGCACGAAATGCATTGGCTGCGTATCGACAGGTATTTTACGGGCGACCTGGAAAATCCTGATGTGGTGTTTCAGCCGATGTTATGCCAACACTGTGATAATGCTCCCTGCGAAAACGTTTGTCCTGTTTCTGCGACTAACCATAGCAGTGAGGGATTGAACCAGATGGCCTATAATCGTTGTATCGGTACAAGATACTGTGCCAACAATTGTCCGTATAAAGTTCGCCGCTTTAACTGGCTGGATTTTACAGGTGCAGACAGTTTCCCGGATAACCAGAAACCGCTCTTGGGTACCTATATGAATGATGTGGTGATGGAGATGAATGATGACCTTACCAGGATGGTATTGAATCCTGATGTAACCGTTCGTTCAAGAGGGGTGATGGAAAAATGTTCTTTCTGTGTACAACGTTTGCAGGAAACCAAGTTAAATGCCAAAAAAGCGCAGGACCCTGTATTGGTAAGGAATGTGAAAGTGGCTTGTATGCAGGCATGTCCTACCGATGCCATCAGTTTTGGCAACGTAAATGATAAAGAAAGTGATGTGTTTAAAATAAGGAATATAGAGCAGAAGCACCGTAACTTTTATGTGCTGGAGCAACTGCACGTATTGCCCAACGTGAGTTATTTGGCTAAAGTAAGAAATACAGACAGGCATATTGGGGTGGAGGAGAAGAAAGCGTAAGAGGCCCGGCCCCACCTATCCTCCCCGAAGGGAAGGGAAATGGAGAAGATGTAAGCGGAGATAAATAACAGTTGATCCGCTTAGATAAAAGTTAAATAAAGATAAAAAGCAGAAATGCTTAATTATTAATGTTGAAATAAAACAAATGCCCGGCCTCCCTTTCCTTCGGAGAGGGACCGAGGGCGAGGCCAAAAGATATGTCATTACTGAAATACGAATCGCAACTTAGGGAGCCGCTGGTTGATGGTAATAAGGATTATCACCAGGTAACGGAAGACATTATACGCCCCATTGAGATGAAGCCCAGTAAACTCTGGTACATCGGCTTTGGCATAAGTCTTTGTTTATTGTTATTTGGTGTGTACAGTGTATATCGCGAAGTGACTTATGGTATCGGTCAATGGAACCTGAACAAAACGATCGGCTGGGGCTGGGATATTACGAACTTTGTATGGTGGATCGGTATCGGTCATGCCGGAACACTGATCTCCGCCATCTTATTATTATTCCGTCAGGGATGGAGAACGGGCGTAAACCGCGCCGCTGAAGCGATGACCATCTTTGCGGTGATCTGTGCAGGGCAGTTTCCTATCTGGCATATGGGCCGTGTATGGATGGCATTTTTTGTATTACCTTATCCAAATACCCGGGGCCCGGTGTGGGTTAACTTTAACTCACCATTGTTATGGGATGTATTTGCCGTATCAACATATTTTACCGTTTCTTTATTATTCTGGTATTCTGGTCTTTTGCCGGATCTGGCTACAGTACGGGACAGGGCCAAAACAAAATTCAGAAAAATGTTTTATGGTGTAGCTTCTTTTGGCTGGAGCGGCAGTACCAAACACTGGCAGCGTCACGAATCTTTAGCGTTAGTGTTGGCCGGGCTGGCAACTCCACTGGTATTATCTGTACACACTATCGTATCGTTCGACTTTGCCACATCAATTGTTCCCGGATGGCATACTACTATCTTCCCGCCTTATTTTGTTGCGGGGGCCATCTTCAGCGGGTTTGCCATGGTGCAGACCCTGATGATCGTGACACGAAAAGTATTGAACCTGCAGGATTATATCACAGTGGGACATATTGAAGCCATGAATAAGATCATTGTACTAACGGGAAGCATTGTGGGCTGCGCGTATTTAACAGAATTGTTTATCGCCTGGTACGGACAAAATCCATATGAATGGTATGCATTCAAGGAAAACCGGGCTAACTTATTCAGCCCATTTGGCTGGGCTTATTATATCATGATGTTCTGCAACGTGGTGTCCCCACAGTTATTCTGGAGCCGTAAGCTGAGAAGAAATATCACCGTTACTTTTTTCATGAGTATCATTGTAAATATAGGGATGTGGTATGAGCGTTTTGTGATCATCGTTACTTCGGTGTACCGCGATTACCTGCCGTCTTCATGGAGTACTTATTACAGTCCAAGTATCTGGGAGGTTGGTTTTTACGTGGGAACATTCGGGTTGTTCTTCACCTGCTTCTTCCTCTTTGGAAAATATTTCCCGGTAATTGCTGTGGCCGAGATCAAGGCGATCCTGAAAACGAGCGGTGAAAATTATAAAGTGAAGATGACGGACCTGGAAAAAGAAGACGCGGAGAAATTTTATATAGATGAAATGGAGCACGCGCACTGAAAGGTTCAAAAGGTTTAAGACGTTTAAAAGTTTAAAATATGGCTGGAGGAATTAAAAAATTTGTTGTAGGCTGTTTCGATGACGAAAAAGTATTATTTCCTGCTGTGAAAAATGTTCGCAAGGCGGGATATAAGATACATGATGTATACACGCCATTCCCGATACATGGCCTGGATCATGCCATGGGCATCCGGGAGACCAGCCTTCACACCGCAGGGTTCATCTATGCCATCACCGGAACTACAACGGCGCTCAGTTTTATCAGTTGGGTATTTGTAAAAGACTGGCCTTTGAATATTGGCGGTAAACCACACTTTGCATTACCTGCATGGATACCCATTACTTTTGAATTGACCGTGTTGTTTTCGGCCGTTGGAATGGTGCTTACTTTTTGCTACCTCTGCCAGATGGCACCCTTTGTAAAAAAACATCATTTTCATCCAAGGGCAACGGATGACCTTTTTGTGATGGCTATTGAATGTACCGATAAAACAAATGATGCAGAAGTGCAGGCCTTTCTGCAAAATGCTGGCGCAATAGAAATAAATGTGCAGAACGCCGAAACAGGTTGGTGGATCGGGCGTTACGACAAGGAGCAAAAATTGTATAAAGAAGAAAAAGGATACTAATTGATAATTGTTTAATTGATAATGGATAAATGAAACGAGTTACTTATTTAACGGCAATATTAATTACTGCAATTATTGTAATGGTAAGCAGTTGCGACAGTAAGCGTGAGCCTGGTAAAATTTATATGCCGGATATGGCCTATAGCCGTGCTTATGAAACTTACGCAGAAAGAAACGATACAGTATTTACAATGGATATCAATAAAAGAGGTGCCCTGATCTTTTATAATAATATGCCCGTTCCAGGAACAATTAAAAGAGGGGAGCTCTTTCCGTTTACTGTAGTTCCTAATAATAACAATGGTTCTATTGACAGCAATGCTTTGATCAATTTAAGCAGCCAGGTAAAAAACCCATTGCCGCCATTAAATGCTGTTGACAGCGCGGAAGCAGGAAGACTGTTTAATATTAATTGCGCTGTTTGTCATGGTGCCAAAGCAGAAAATAACGGCCCGCTTGCGCCTAAGATAGGCGGGGTAAAAAGCATTGTTGCCGCATCGCCGGGTTATAGTGATGGACGGATCTTTTATGTAATGACCTATGGCCAAAATAACATGGGAAGTTATGCATCTCAATTAGACAGGAAACAACGCTGGATGATCGTTCAATATATCAGGACCTTACAACCGAAGGCGGCAACGCCGGGAAGCTCACCAGCAAAACCAGACAGTACAACACCAGCAAAACCAGACAGTACAAAAACAGTAAAAACGAAATAAATTAATAAAGTTTGGTCCCGATTTTATTGGAACCGCAATCACAAAAATAAAGAGTAGATGAACCATCAATTTGAATTACCGGGCAGTTATAAAAAGTGGACCTATGGCCTGATCGGAGCCGGTATAATTGCATTGTTGTATGGACTAATAGCATTTCACCCGTTTACACATCCTGCAAACGGGCAGAATGTGAACAGTACACGATTCTGGGCGGTATTGCTGCAAAACAGCGTGTATTGGTTACTGTTGGTAAATGCAGTGATGTTTTTTATATGTATTACCACGATGGCAATGGGAGCCTGGCAGATCGCTTTTAGAAGGGCTTCTGAAGCCATCTCCAGCGTGATGCCGATACTGGGCATTATTACTTTTATTATTCTAATGGCATTGGTATGGGGCGAAAGGTCTGATATTTACCCATGGCTGGATAAACTTGCAGTAAAAAATGATCCATTACTTTTTGGGAAGAGAAAATTTTTAAGCCCGGAATTCTTTACGATCTGGTCATCGGTCATATTATTATTATGGTGGCTGTTGGGTAAAAAGATGCGTTCCATGAGCCTTCAAAGTGATAAGAACGGGCAGATGGATTATGCGACGGGTAAAAAATGGATATGGAAGAATACGGTCTATGCTTCCCTGTTCGTAGTAGTATTTACTTTATCCGTAGCCTCTACCATCCCATGGATCTGGCTGATGAGTATTGATCCTCACTGGTACAGCACCATGTATAGCTGGTACACATTTGCAAGCACATTTGTATCGGGGATATCATTGATCGCCATTTTTGTCGTTTATTTAAAGAACCGTGGTCAATTGGAATATGTAACCGAAGAACACTTGCATGACCTGGGTAAATTCATGTTTGCCTTCTCCATATTCTGGGCCTATTTATGGTTCTCCCAGTATATGTTGATCTGGTATAGTAACCAGCCGGAAGAAACAAAATATTTTATTCAAAGGATCGGAACCGCTGAACACGCAGGGCCATACCGGGGGATTTTCTTTTTTAACCTTGTCGTCAATTTCCTTTGCCCGATCCTGATTTTAATGAAACGGGGTACCAAAAGGAACTGGACAATGATGACCTTTATGGCGGTGCTGATCATTTTCGGTCATTGGATAGATTTTTATCAAATGGTGATGCCGGGTACATTACACGACAAAGCAGAAATGATGCCTTTCGAATTTGGTATCGCCTGTTTGTTTATAGGAGTGATATTATGGGGCACAGGAAGATACCTGGCCAGGAATTCATTATTGGCAAAAAATAATCCTTTCCTGAAAGAAAGTATGATACATCATACGTAGAGCCGCGCCCCTATCCCCTTCCCGAAATTATCGGGATGTTCCAAAAGGGGGAAATGGAGAAGATTGGTGCGGCGATTGGAAAGAAAAAAAATTGATTGTATAAATAAAAACGATAAAATTTATCAAGAATTAAAAAACTCCTTGCCTGATTAGGGTGCAAAAGCCCCTTCAGGGGTTTGGGGCAAATAAAAAATTATATGAAAGAGTTTTTAATGGTTGCGTTAGGGGTATTGATTTTCGTGGTCATCTTCCAGATCGCGAAAGCCAGTGAATACGTAAGTGTATTAAAAGGCGAAGATAAAACGCGTAAACAAAATAATAAGATCAATGCTTTTTTTCTGCTTGGGTTCCTGGTATTTGGTTTGATCGGTGCATGGTATTGCAATGAGTTGTACTATCCCAAAACCTTATTTCCCCAGGGCTCTGCATCGGTGGAAGGAGAAAAAATTGACCTGATGCTATGGATCACCATTGGAGTAACCGGTGTTGTATTTATCATTACCCAGGTATTGTTATTCTGGTTTCCTTTCAAATACCAGCAGGATGACGACCGGAAAGCATTTTACTTTCCCCATAATACCAAACTGGAATTGATTTGGACAACAGTTCCGGCTATCTTCTTAACCGTATTGGTGGTATTTGGATTGAAGTATTGGTTTAAAATGACCAATGATGCACCCAAAGATGCCATAGTAGTGGAAGTAACCGGGCACCAGTTTGGTTGGGAGTTCCGTTACCCAGGAGCGGATAAGGTTTTAGGGAGAAAGAATTTCAGGCTAACCACCGCAACCAACCCGCTTGGGGTAGATTTTAATGATATCAATAGCCACGACGATATTCATGTTAGTACAACCATGCATCTGCCGGTAGGCGTTCCCGTTAAAATGGTGATCAACTCACAGGACGTAATACACGATGTGGGACTTTCCCAATTCAGGTTAAAGATGGACGCGGTGCCCGGTATTCCTACAACACAATGGTTTACACCAAAGATTACTACAGAGGACATGAGGAAGAAAACAGGGAATCCCAATTATACCTTTGAAATAAGTTGCGACCAGATGTGCGGTGCGGGACACTTTTCAATGAGGGGAGTGATCATTGTTGAAACGATGCCCGAGTATAAAAAATGGCTGGCAGAACAAAAACCGGAATATTACACTGTTCACCCGGAATTTGCACCGCCTTCAATGGATAGCAGCAATACGGTAAAACCTGTTGTTACAGCAATGGCAGAAAAAAAATAATTTAATGTTCCCGATACCTGTCTGCCGTCAGGCAGGGCAATTGGGATGAAAAAAAATAAGATATGAGTAGCGTAGCCACATTGCAAGGTGCAGATGTTCATGGTAGCCATGATGCACATCATGAACATCATCACCACGAAACGTTTATAACAAAATACGTTTTCAGCCAGGATCATAAAATGATTGCCAAACAATTCTTACTCACCGGTATGATATGGGCCATCATCGGTGGTTTATTTTCGGTGATCTTCCGGTTACAATTGGGCTATCCTGATGCCACCTTTCCCTGGCTGGAAGATTTTTTGGGCCATTGGGCCAAAGGCGGAAAATTAAAACCTGAATTTTATTATGCCTTGGTTACGATGCATGGAACCATCCTGGTGTTCTTTGTATTAACAGCCGGGTTAAGCGGAACCTTTGCCAATTTTTTAATACCACTGCAGGTAGGTGCAAGGGATATGGCATCCCCGTTTTTGAATATGCTGAGCTACTGGTTTTTCTTTATCGCTTCTATTATTATGTTCAGTTCCCTTTTTGTACAAACAGGGCCCGCAAGCGGAGGGTGGACGATCTATCCGCCTTTGAGTGCACTGGGCGATGCATCGAGTGGAAGTAAGATCGGTATGGACCTCTGGCTGGTGAGTATGGCCATGTTCATTGTATCGGCATTATTGGGTGGCCTTAATTATATTACTACTATATTGAACATGCGCACAAAAGGCATGAGTATGACAAGATTGCCTTTAACAATATGGTCATTATTTTTTACCGCCGTACTGGGCGTTTTATCTTTCCCGGTATTATTATCAGGTGCTATATTATTATTGTTTGACAGGAACCTCGGAACAAGTTTTTACCTGAGTGATATTGTCATTGCCGGAAAAATATTACCCAACGAAGGGGGTAGTGCGATCCTGTTCCAGCATTTATTCTGGTTCCTTGGCCATCCCGAAGTATATATTATCCTGTTGCCTGCAATGGGGATGAGTTCGGAGATCCTCAGCGTGAACAGCCGAAAACCCATTTTTGGTTATATGGCCATGGTGGGTTCATTATTTGCCATCGCGATACTGGCCTTCCTGGTTTGGGCGCACCATATGTTTGTCACGGGATTGAACCCTTTCCTGGGTTCCTTCTTCGTGTTACTTACTTTATTGATCGCGGTACCCTCTGCCATCAAGGTATTTAACTGGCTCACCACTTTATGGCGGGGAAATATCCGCTTTACGCCAGGTATGTTATTTGCCATCGGGTTTGTGAGTTTATTCATCAGCGGGGGGTTAACCGGAATATTTCTTGGAAATTCAGCGCTGGATCTTCACCTGCATGACACCTATTTTGTGGTGGCGCACTTTCATATTGTAATGGGGGTGGCATCCTTCTTTGGAATGTTTGCGGGTGTATATCACTGGTTCCCGAAAATGTTTGGCAGGTACCTCAATAACACGTTGGCTTATATACATTTTTGGGTAACCATTATAGGGGCCTATCTTATTTTCTGGCCGATGCATTACGAGGGTTTGGCGGGTATGCCTCGCCGTTATTATGACTTCTCCAACTGGGAATCATTTAAAATGTTTGGCGGCCTCAATGAGTTCATCAGTTTTGTGGCCATGGTGGTATTTGCCGTGCAGTTATTATTTGTGTTCAATTTTTTCTATAGTATGTTCAAAGGAAGAAAAGTGACATCCACTAATCCATGGGGCTCCAATACTTTGGAGTGGACAACACCCATTCACCCCGGTCATGGAAACTGGGTAGGCGAGATCCCTGAAGTACACCGCGGTGCTTATGACTATGCAAAAGACGGGCACGAATTTATTCCGCAAAATGTACCGGTAGGTGCAGATGAGACGAGCCACTAAAGCCCCTCCTATCCTCCCCGAAGGGGAGGGAAATGGAGAAGACCAAAGCGGGTAAATAAACTGTTTGGTAATTGAGGAGATGTTGATTTTAATAGTTTGTTGAAAAGTAGAAAACAAAAGTTCATTTAAAAATAATGCCCGGCCTCCCTCTCTATTGGAGAGGGAATGAGGGTGAGGCCATGCAGGAGAATACAACTATAGGCAACTCAACTTCGTTTGTGTTGACGAGTAAAGTGAAAGATTACTTTCAGCTGATTAAATTCACTTTAAGCTTTATGGTGGTATTCAGTACCGTAGTAAGTTACCTGCTGGCACCGAATGTAAAATTTGATTTACTACAAGTTCTTTTACTTTTTGCGGGCGGGATGTTGATCACCGGATCGGCAAATGCCATTAACCAGGTATTGGAAAAAAAATCCGATGCATTGATGAAGCGTACTGCCAAACGTCCGGTGGCAAGCGGCAGGATGAGTGTAAACGAAGCCTCCATTTTTGCCGCTATTGCCGGAGCCGCGGGTACGTTTATTATGTGGTATTGGTTCAACCTGGAGAGTGCACTGCTGGGAGTACTCAGTTTGTTTTTATACGGGTTTATTTATACCCCGTTAAAAACAAAAAATTCCATAGCAGTATTGGTGGGTGCATTTCCCGGGGCATTGCCTTGTTTGATCGGATGGGTAGCAGGTTTTTATGATGCACCCATTGTATGGACAGGGGGCATAATATTATTTGCTATCCAGTTTTTATGGCAGTTCCCTCATTTTTGGGCTATTGCCTGGGTTGCACATAAAGATTATACTGCTGCAGGATTCAAACTGCTGCCCAGTGAAAAAGGGCCAACAAAATTCACTGCATTGCAAACCATCATGTACAGTGCCATGATGATACCGGTTGGCGTGCTGCCCTATTATTTTAATATGAGTGGCATCGTGAGTATGTGGATCGTGCTGGCCTGTAATTTTTCGATGTTGTACCTGAGTATCAGGTTGTTTATAAAAATGGATGTGGGGAGTGCAAGAAAAGTGATGTTTGGTTCTTATTTCTACCTGATGATCGTGTTGTTGAGTTTATATGCAAATAAGATATGAGGCCTCACCCCAACCCTCTCCTGGCGGAGAGGGAACTGGAAGATTGAAGCGAAGATCGGTGTGAAGAATAGGGTATATGAAAATGAATTGCTCTTTGCATTATTGACGAAGAAAGAATGAATGGGGATGTGGAAGATATGATGCAAGGATAGCGTATCAGGAAATGTAGATTTAATAATAAAAATGTTGTAGAAGAGGGGTATTTCGACTACGTTCAATACCGTTGGCAAAACCCTTCGACTACGCTCAGGATCTTATGAGTACAGTGGCAATGGAACAAAGAAAAAAAATTCATCCGCATAAATTTACCCTGTGGGTGGGCATTGGAAGTATATTGATGATGTTTGCAGGGTTAACAAGTGCGTATATTGTTAAACGTAACCAGGCTAACTGGCTTACGTTTGAACTGCCGCAATTTTTCTGGTACAGCACTGCTGCAATTATTTTGAGCAGCGGCACTATTTACCTGGCGGGTAAAGCATTCAGGGAAAGAGAGATGGCGAGGTATAGGAAACTGATGACGGCCACACTGATATTAGGAGTTCTTTTTATTGTATTGCAGGCCCTGGGCTTTTGGCAACTTTGGGCAAAAGGGATAACGCTGCAATCCAATGTTGCGCACTCATTCCTTTACGTGATCGTTGGTTTACACGCCGCGCACGTTCTGGGCGGAGTGATCGCCCTGGTGGTGACCTTTGCAAAAGGGTTCAGTAAAAAAACAAGAAGCTATGATAGTGTGCCGGTGGAATTAGTGAGTACGTATTGGCATTTTGTGGATATACTCTGGATTTATTTATTGATATTCTTACTGATGATACGATAGCATTGTAATTATATATATTCAGAACTTAGTTTTTTATTTTAGATTTAAGAAATATGTCAACAACAGCGATACCAACAAATACCAAATGGTGGAACGGGGGAAGAAGCCCGTTCAATGCCAGTTATGGTAAAGTGATGATGTGGTACTTTTTAATGAGTGACGCTTTCACTTTCGGGGCATTTTTGATCAGCTATGGAACGATCCGTTTTAGTGTGAACAACTGGGCCGACCCTAACCATGTATTTAATGCATTCCCTTTTGCAGGACATGCCAACCTGCCTTTGGCATTTGTAAGTTTGATGACTTTTATTTTGATCTTCAGTTCTGTTACAATGGTATTGGCTGTGCACGAAGGTCATAAAATGAACCGGAAGGGAGTGGAAAAATATATGATATTGACAATATTCGGCGGCCTTGCGTTCTTAAGTTGCCAGGCATGGGAATGGACGCATTTATTAACCGGAGAACACGTATCATTATTAAATAACGGTACGCTTTCTATTTTACCAACAACAGTAGCATCCAATCCATGGGGTCCCGAATTAGCACATACAGATATGCTTGCAGCATTGCAGAATACCCCCCACAGCCAATTGTTAGCCATAGCAGCAACATTGCATGAAGGTGCTGGCGGGCACGAAATAGCCGCTACTATGTCTAATGCAGACCTGATCAGCATGATACAGTCTTCCGATCTGCACGCCACACACCTGGGCCGGCCTGCATTTGGAAGTTATTTCTTTGGCATCACCGGCTTTCATGGCTTTCACGTATTCAGCGGGGTGATCATCAACCTGATCATGCTGGCTAAAACAAGGTTGGGCCATTTCGACCAGCGCGGACATTATGAAATGATCGAAAAAGCAGGATTGTACTGGCACTTTGTAGACCTGGTTTGGGTATTTGTGTTCCTGTGTTTTTACCTGATATAATTTAATAGTAACGATAATCAATAAACGCATTTTATGAGTTCATCTGCAACAACCACGGAAATAAGTATTGCACCGGAGCATGGTTCAGGCACAAAGCGGATATGGAAGACATTTTGGTTATTGTCGGTTCTTACCATGATCGAATTGGGCATTGGTTTATCCATCTATACCATTCACAAAGGGGCTAACCCCAATGCCACACTGGTACTGGCATTTAAAGGAATGGTGTGCATTTTAACACTGGCAAAAGCCTATTATATCGTGTCTGTTTTTATGCACCTGGGTGATGAGATCAGGAATATGATCATGACGATCGTGGTGCCGCTTTGCCTTTTCATCTGGTTCATTACCGCTTTTCTATGGGATGGCAATAGCTGGAAAATATTGAGGAATACCAATGCCGGAAGCCGGCCTGCACAAACAGAGCAGCACCAGCCCGCAGCAATAGAGGAAGGTAAAAAACCATAGTGTATAATTTTTTAATAAAGAGCTTAAAAATATTATTAACCATCCCGATGCATCGGGATGGTTTTTTTTATGAATGATTTATTTGATTTTCAATGACGTAAATTTGCATGATCATTTGCAGTAATTATGAGTACAAAATCAATACTGGCCCTGATGCTGGCTATACTACTGCCATTAACCGGTTATTTCCTGGTAAAATATTACAGTAAGGATGCCGTGCAGATGCCCGGCAGATATTTTGAACCCGACAGTGTTATTGTACAATCAAAAAACGGGAAGACAACAACCGATACCATCTGGCATAAAGTAAAGAATATTCAATTTACCAACCAGCTGGGCAAACAGGTTTCATTGGATGACCTTAAAGGTAAAATACTGGTCATTGATTTCTTTTTTTCACGCTGCCCCTCCATCTGCCCCAGGCTTGCGGTTAGCATGAAAAAATTACAGGACTCATTTATCAAGAATGACAGCATCGTACAATTCATCTCTGTCAGTATTGACCCGCAACACGACTCGGTGCCACAGTTACGGAAATTTGCAGACCGCTTCAATGTGAACCATGATACCTGGTGGTTTGTAACAGGGGATAAAAAAGAGATCTACGATTTTGCGTTGCATGAACTGAAGGCCGGCCTCGCCGATACAGAAATAGATACCGCCTTCATACATACCGAAAACTTTTTTTTGTTAGACAGCAAAAGGATCGTTCGGGGATGGTACAACGGTTTTGATACCGCCAAACAGCAACAATTGGTAAGGGATATACCATTATTAATGCTTGAAAGGGACAAAAAAGCCCCTTCACTTTTCATGGATTTTATTCCCTTACTGCCCGTTATTTTTATTGGCATTGGGATCATATTTATTATGGCGATTGTTTTCAGCAGGAAAAAAAATAAAGAAGAAAAAAATAATGTTACCCGCATCGCTTAACAAAAATGATAAAAAAGCCAGGCTTTTAATTTATATCGTTTCATTCGTTGTATTTGCAGCAGTGGCGCTGTTAAGCAAATACAAATTGAATATTAACCCGGGATTCAATGTTCACCTCTTTGCATTGGCCAATGCCATCATCAATTCAGGGGTTATCATATTGCTGATCGCGGGCCTCATCGCAGTGAAGAAAAAAAAATACCTGCTGCATAAAAAAATAATGCTCACCGCGATCGTGTTATCTATACTGTTCCTGCTCTCGTATATCGCACACCATGTATTGGCGGGGGAAACAAAATTTGGAGACATTAACCATGATGGCATCCTCAGTGATGATGAAAAATTGCAGGCGGGATCATTGCGGATGATATATTATGTTTTACTGATCACACATATTCCGCTCGCTGCAATTATACTTCCCTTTATCTTATTTACCGCTTACCGGGCACTTACCGGAGAATATGATGCACATAAAAAACTGGTGCGGATAACCTGGCCGGTATGGTTGTATGTTGCGGTTACAGGCGTAGTGGTGTATGTTATGATAAGCCCTTACTACAATTAGTGTAGGGCATGTGCGTCTCAATGTCATTTTTATCCCGACGACATTCTTAATTTCAATTCTTTTTTATAAAACCTGGTGGTAAAGAAAACAGTCATCACCTAAATTATTAAACCCGCTCCACAATTATCCGGGAAGTACTTAAAAAAGTAATTATAACATTGATTTTATCCCCGGTTTTTAATTCAGCCCCTCCATTTTCTGCAGGAGTAAGTTTGGACTGTATCTTATCCCCGATCAAATTTAAGTAAATGCCATGTGGAGAGATCTTATACACTTCAGCCTCAATGGGCGTTTTGGCTTTATGCAATTTCACCGCGGTATAAAATTCGGGGATATAATTATTGTTATACAGCTTTGCAGTTATTTTATCTTTCTTTTCAGTATTCTCCAAAGAAAAAGTTACCGCTTCATTGAGCTCCTTTTCTGTGGGAGGCATTTGCCAGGGCGACCAGGGTAACGGAAAGAAAAGGTAACTGTCCATTTCTTTCACAAAATATTTATCGTCTACAATTTTTAAATAACCAATAAAATTGTTTTCTGTACGGGCTTTATTAATGAGCAGATCCAGTGCTGTATTGTAGAGGAATTGAATATTAGTAGCGATCATCCGATCGCCCCGGTCGGATATTTTAATATTAAAACTAACGATATCGCCGATATGAAAAAGGTGCGTTTTTTTTATTTTCTTTTCAGCTTTTAGTTGCCGCTGCAGCTTTTCATCAATATTGGCATTTACTGTTTTTTTTCTGCCGTTTTGCTCATATTCAATAATGATGTATTTTTTTTCGTGGTTTACGAAAGACACATTGCCTTTTATAAGTGTATTGTCCATAGCTATTTAGTATAATGCCAGCTCCGTTGCCGGGTCCCAAAAACGCTTTTTAAAATCAACAACGGTTTCATTTTTTACAGTCACCCCGTCTTTTTTTAATAATTCTTCCATTAATGTGGGAGAAGCAAAATGATGCCTGCCCGTAAGCATTCCATTCCTGTTCACTACGCGTTGTGCAGGCACTTTAGGCGTGGCCCCATGTGCTGCATTCATAGCCCAGCCCACCATACGCGCTGATAGCTTAGACCCGAGGTAAGCGGCGATAGCGCCGTATGAAGTGACTTTTCCTTTTGGTACCTGCCTTACCACTTCATATACATCCACAAAAAAGCTATACTCTTTGACAGTACTTTTGGGCGTTTCTTTTGATGCAATATTTTTTGGCCTGCTTTTAGCGATTGTTATTTTCTTTTTCATATCAGAAAAGATACGATTAATTTTAAGGCCTTAATGCTCTTCAGTTGAAGGAATTGGTAAGGCCTTTAATTCGCTTCTTTTTGGTTCAGGAACATTTTCATAATCATATGGACAATGCATGCAACCATTACCACAACAATTTCCCCTTTCCAAATGATATTTGGCAGTAAGAACAATATAACCCTGTTCGTTATAATAATAGTCTTCCCCCTCAACCCATTTGTTCTTCATTTTTTAATATTTCGTGTAATTGTTCATCGGTCATTTTTATTTCACCCGGAAGCATGAATTCCAGGTAATATATCTTTTTACTTTGGGCGATATCTAAACCTTCGTAATGCGTTTTTATTTTGAGCGCTTCATTTATTTGAGGTTGATGATACACATCACTACAATCTTCCACAGTTGTCAGGTCATACATTTCGATTATCCTTTTGGTAAAATGATACAATGCGGGCGAATCCGTTTTAAGATGAATAATGCCTTTGGGTTTTAATACCTGTTGGTATAGCCGCAAAAAGCGCGGATGGGTAAGCCTTTTTTTTGCTTTCGAGGTACGTAAATGCGGATCAGGAAATGTGATCCATATTTCGTCCACTTCGCCTTCCGAAAAATAATCGGCCAGCTTTTCGATCTGTGTTCTTAAAAAAGCGGCATTGCAGATATTTTGCACCAAACATTTTTTGGCTCCAATATACATACGGTTGCCTTTCACGTCGATACCAATAAAATTCTGTAGCGGGAATAAACCTGCCAGTCCAACCGTGTACTCTCCACGGCCACAGGCGAGTTCAAGCACAAGCGGGTGCTCATTTTTAAAATGAACTTTCCAATTGCCCTGCATGCCCTGTGGATATTCCAGCACATTGGGAAAGGTTTTTATTTCGGTAAAACGTTTTAATTTCTTTTGTGCCATTGACGGCAAAGATAATTAATGCAGTGTTGAAATCTCTTACCGTGGAGAACAGGAGTTAATGGAGTTTACGCAGAGAAGAAATACTTATATTCTCAGCGACAACTCTTGTATCTCTCGTTCTCTGCGGTTTTTTCTTTAGTCTAAATTATTTCATAACAAATAATATTGCATCCGTATTAAACTCAACATTATCATTAACAAAAAAAGGCTAAATTGCATTAATTCCTAATACATTTTATTCCAGTTAAATCAAATTAAATATGAATACAATAATTGTTCCGGTTGATTTTTCACCTAGTTCCTTACACGCAGCCCGATATGCGGCCCAGCTATTGGTAGGACATCCTGAGGTAACCCTGATCTTGTACCATAGTTATTCAAAACCCTCTGAAGCTGCAGGGGTAGAGGAAGACCTGGAAAGATTGAGAGCCGACTTGACGAAAGAATATAATCTAAAAATAGAAGTATTGGCTCATCAGGAAGTTGATTTTGTTGACGGACTGGAAAGAGCTGCCCGGCATCGTGTAGCCGACCTGGTTATTATGGGCATTACCGGTAAATCAGCACTCGCACAGGTTTTCTTTGGCAGTAATACATTGAAGATGGCCGAAACAAAAGCCTGTCCCGTGTTGATCGTTCCGGAAAACACGCCATTTACCCCTATTAAAAATGTAATGCTTACTTCTGATTTTAAGAAGACATTCAATACCACGCCATCCGGGCCGATCAAGGATTTCCTGGATGTATTTCACCCACAGCTTCATATAGTGAATGTGGATGAAGACCATTTCATCTCTCTTACCGAAGATTATGAAAAGGAAAAACAGGAACTGAAAAAACTGTTTGCAGATTATAACCCGGAATTTTATTTTATGCGCCTGTATGATGTAGACGAGGCATTGAATCTTTTTGCTGAAACAAGAAATATCGATATGATGATCGTTATTCAGAAAGATCATTCATTTATCGGGAAATTATTTAAAAGAGACCATACAAAAAACCTTACTTACCACAGCAAGGTGCCCATTTTTGTGATGCATGAATAAAAAACTCCGGCAGCGATTGCAAACCCTGCCTACCGGCAGGCAGGCCTGTCGGCGGTCAAAAGAAAACATTTCTATTTACCGCTGTCGGGGTCTTTGACCGCCGACAGGGTGATCCCATTTAAATCATGAATTAAAGTATGGGCCGGTATATTGAAGAAGGATATTACCTGCTTGTATAAACTATCCCTTACAACAAGCAATAAATTTTTATACCCGGTGTGATATTCCTTATTTTCTATTATTTTTTTTGTTGCCTCATAAAGGCCCAGGCTTTGCAACTCTAATTTTCCTGTTTCATCAATGATCAGCCAGCCGCTGTTTGAAGCCGATGCTTCCATTAAAATGGCATTGGCTTTTTCAAATGACTCATTGTAAAAATGATATTGTCCAACCGCTTGCAAAGTTTTTTTTGTATTTGCAGGATCCTTACATTCGATGTCAAAAATTTCTTTTGTTTTGATGTTAAAGATCTTCCTGCTGCCATCAATATCAGGCATCAATATGCCAACGGCATTTATCTCATTACAGCAATGCTGTAATTCCGTTGTTTTACCGCTGCGTACAGGTCTCGAAAAAATAAAGATACTCATGCCGTTTTTTTGAAAGCATTTTCCGGAGCAGATCCGCCTGACATGTTGTATTGATCATTGTAAGTAAGCGACCACAATATCATGGTGGCAAGAAAAAACTGCAGGCGTCCCCCGTCTTTTTGCTGTTTACTCATTTGCCAGGCACGGGTTGTTAATTGCCGTAATACCGGTAGAAAAGACAATGCCCTGGATATTTCTTCACTGTAATGATTTTCTTTTTTATGCAAGGCCCGTTTAATGAATTTTGTGAATAATGGAGTGATCAGCATAAACCAGATCATGATCACCGCCAAAGTGCGGCTAACGGTTTTTAAAACTATGATCCAGCCCTGTTTGGGATCTGAAGCAATAAAGAATAAAACAAGAGATAAGACAATAAGTACCGAGGCGAATACCCATAATTTTTTATTGCTCTTCTTTTTGTTGCGTGTAGTTGCGATGAAGAGTTCACTGTTGAATGTGGGATCATTTCGCCAATCCATTGCAGTAATTTCAACAGAAAACTGTGTTAAAGTTTTCCAGGTAATCCAGGCAATGAAAATTCCGCAGCTAAGATATACCAAGAGGTAAATGCCGATGACCCATTGGCTGCCATGGAGGGCAGAGAAACCAAATTGTTTTGTAACCAATGCCACAAAACCATCCGTTGCTTTCCAGATGGATTGCCCGAAGAATAAAGTGAGGATGAGTAATTGCTGTATGGCCGATTCCAGCAAAGTAATGATACTCAGCAAAAGGATACTCAGCGGGTTGATGCGAAGCAAACTGAAAAGGAGAAACCCCGTCAGCGCCTGGAAAGACACTGCAATATAGGCCGGTGGTGGCGTGTATGGGCTTACCATGGCCTTTATGATCAGTACGATCAAAAGGCTTTTTAAGATCTGTTGATAGTGATGTGCTGAAATTTCGGCAATAAATGTAATGATGATCACCGCCAGTCCGCCAACCACCAAACCGGTAAAAGGCATTTGTAAAGCATGCATTATTCCTCCCAGCCCCGATTCACAGAAAGCCCACAAAGCGGTAAGCCGCTGAACTGCTATGATGCGTTCTTCTTTGGATAAGTTTTTATGATCAATATTCATTGCAACAAAATCAATTTTCCTTGCTGCAAAGATAAGTGCTGCAGGTTGATCACGTATTTAAAACAAAAAACATATTGGATCATTTAATACCGACGCTATTTGTCTGCTAACAGCCAATTCGTTATTTTTATCGTTGCTACAGTTTTACAGACGCAATTGCTCTATATATTTTAGCCATAAATGTAAACCGGTGTATTACAAATCAGCGGGCATTACAGGAAGTATCCCGCAAGGTCCAGTGGACAATAAATAAAAAAGTATGAGTACAGAAAATTCAGCATTTATGTCAGAGGCTATCCGTTTATCGGTGGCTAATGTGGAAGAAGCAAGGGGCGGACCATTTGGAGCCGTGGTGGTAAAAGACGGAAAAATTATTGCCCGGGGCACAAACCAGGTTACTTCTACCAACGACCCTACGGCCCACGCAGAGGTAGTGGCCATCAGGAACGCATGCATTGCATTGAATAGTTTTCAACTGGATGGTTGCGAGATATATACCAGTTGCGAACCCTGCCCCATGTGCCTGGGTGCCATCTATTGGGCAAGACCTGCAAAGTTGTTCTATGCTAATTCAAAAGAAGACGCGGCCGGAATACAATTCGATGACCAGTTTATTTATGAAGAGATCGCAAAACCGGTGGAAGAAAGGAAGCTTTTTACCCGGCAGCTCATGAGGGAAGAAGCATTGGAAGCGTTTAAAAAATGGAGCACGAGTACTTTAAAAAAAGAATACTAATGATCCGGTTCATATTAAATAACCAGTTGGTGGAAACTGATCAGCGTACAGGCGGTACCGTACTGGATTATGTTCGTTATTACAAACGGCTTGTTGGCACCAAGATCGGTTGCCGTGAAGGGGATTGTGGCGCATGCACCATTTTAGTGGGAGATATGGAGAATGAAAAATTAGTGTATCGTTCCATGACCAGTTGCCTGATGCCATTGGGCAATGCAAACGGCAAACATATTGTTTCGGTAGAAGGGATCAATATGAAAGAACTGTCCCCCGTTCAACAGGCAATGGTTGATACCAATGGAACGCAATGTGGATTTTGTACCATTGGTTTTGTGATGTCGCTTACCGGGTTTGTATTGAATGAAAATACAAAACAGTATGGACAAGCCATCGCAGCAATTGACGGGAATATTTGCCGTTGCACCGGGTATAAATCGATTGAAAGGGCTGCTGCCATTCTTTCACTAAAAATAAAAGATAAACCGGAACAGGAAACGATTGCCTGGCTCGCAGCAAATAATTTTATTCCTTCCTATTTTACCGGGATAAAAAAACGGTTACATCAATTAAAGGAAACACTTGCAGGCCTGGAAATACCCGCAGATCATGCAAGAGAGAAAATAATGATCGGGGGTGGTACCGACCTCGTAGTGCAAAAGTCCCTGGCCGTAAAAAAAGCTTCCGTCCAGCATGTATTTGATGCTGCATTTTTAAAGGGGATAACTTTTGAGAACGATCAATGCCATATCGGCGCTTCGGTAACGGTGACCGGCTTCGCCGAATCAAAACTGGTACAGGGATTCTTTCCCGACCTGGAAAAATACATTAAACTTATTTCGTCTACTCCTATCCGTAATATGGCTACCATGGCGGGTAACCTGGTAAATGCTTCGCCCATTGGCGACATGAGTATCTTCTTTTTGGCACTGGACAGTGACCTGCAATTAAATAAGAACGGGGTTACACGAACGGTCAAATTGAAGGATTTCTACAAAGCGTACAAACAAACAGATAAAACTCCCGATGAGGTCATTGAAAAAATTATTTTCACCCCGCCGAAAAACGGGCTATTCAGTTTTGAGAAAGTATGCAAGCGTACCCACCTTGATATTGCCAGTGTAAATTCGGCCTGCCAGGTGCAGTGGAATGAGGATGAAACTATTGCCCGTATTCATTTGGCAGCAGGCGGCGTGGCGCCCTTTCCCAAATACCTTCAGCATACTGTTGCATTCTTAACAGGAAAAAAGATCAGTGGGGAAACAATAGAGCAAGCAATAGTAATAATGAATGAAGAAATAGCGCCGATCAGTGATGCAAGAGGAACGGAGACGTATAAACGATTATTATTAAGGCAATTGTTTTTGGCCCATTTCTTATATTTTGATAAAAATTTAAGCACAACGATTAAAAATATTTTGCAACCATAATTTTTTAATAAAGCATAAAAAAAATTCTCCATAATCTTCTCCATTTCCTCCCCCTTTGGGGTTCCTGCAAAGGAACGAACGAAGTTCAAGAGGGGGCCGGGGATATAGGCGTCATGAAAAATAATTCCGGAAATATTGATGCAGCAGGACATGTAACGGGCAGGTCAACCTATGTGGATGATATACCCGTAATGGAGGGCGTATTATTTGTAAAAGTATTTGATTCACCCAATGCCCACGGCAAAATAAAAAGCATTGACTTTTTTGCCGCTGAACAAATGGAAGGGATTGTAAAAATATTTTCCTGTAAAGACATCCCTGGCGAAAATCAAATTGGCGGTATCATGCCCGATGAACCATTTTTGGCGGACACTGAAGTGCATTACCAGGGGCAACCCGTTTTATTAGTCGTGGCAGAAAATGAAGACGCTGCAGAAGAAGCCATTAAACTTATCAAAATAGACATTGAACCACTTCCCGTAATTACTGATCCAAGAGAAGCATTCAGGCAGGGTAAATTATTAAGCGCCTCAAGAAAATTTGTAATGGGAGATACCGCAACCGCTTTCAGCAAATGCAAATATGTTTTTGAAGGAAAAACGGAAACGGGCGGGCAAGAACAATTATACCTGGAGACACAGGGCGCTTATGCATATCCGTTAGAGCATAACAGTGTAAAGGTTTTCTCTTCTACGCAGGGCCCCACCCAGGTGCAAAGAACAGTTGCAAGGGTTCTTGGCCTTGGCATGAATAAGGTAGAAGTGGATGTACCCCGCCTTGGCGGTGGGTTTGGGGGCAAAGAAGACCAGGCTTCTGCATGGGGCGCCATGGCTGCCATGGCGGCATGGATATTAAAACGTCCCGCAAAGTGTATCCCTCACCGTATGGAAGATATGCGCATGACGGGTAAACGTAACCCATACAGCAGTGATTATAAAATAGGTTTGGATGAAGACCATCATATCATTGCTTATGAAGCCACGTATTATCAAAATGGAGGAGCTGCGGCAGACCTTTCGCCTGCAATTTTAGAAAGGACCTTATTTCATGCCACCAACAGTTACCATATTCCACATGTTTTTGTTACTGCGCATTCCTGCAAAACCAATCTGCCTCCCAATACTGCCTTTCGTGGTTTTGGCGGCCCGCAGGGCATGTTTGTGATCGAGGCCGCAATAGACCATGCTGCAAAAAGTCTGGGTATTGACACTACATTGATACAGCGGAAAAATATGATGGATGATGGCGATGAATTTCCTTACGGACAAATTGTGGAGGAATGTGAAGCCAAACATTGCTGGGATGAACTGGCAAAGCAATATGATATCGATACCATAAAAAATGAGGTCGACACATTTAACCGGCAGAATCAATTTTATAAAAAGGGATTCTCGATGATGCCGGTATGTTTTGGAATTTCATTTACCAACACGATGATGAACCAGGCCAGGGCATTAGTACACGTATATTCAGACGGAAGCGTGGGAGTGAGTACGGGTGCCGTGGAAATGGGCCAGGGCGTAAATTCAAAAATGGTGCAGGTAACGGCAAGATGTTTGGGTATCGGCATTGATAAAATAAAACTGGAAAGCACCAATACTACAAGGGTAGCCAACACTTCGCCTTCAGCTGCTAGCTCCACTGCCGACTTGAATGGCAAAGCGGTGATCAACGCCTGCAGCCAGATCAATGAAAGACTTTTTTCTTTCATCCAAACACAGATGAATATTACTTCCGGTGATACCATTGTGATAAAAGATGAGGTAGTTTATGTGAATGATGCGGCAACAGAACTGGGATGGGCCCGGTTGATCCAACAGGCATTTTTCAGCCGTATTAATTTAAGCGCAAAGGGACACTATGCCACGCCTGTTATTTGTTTTGATAAAACAATTGAGAAAGGCCATCCCTTCGCTTACCATGTGTACGGCACAGCGCTCACGATGGTAACGGTTGACTGTATACGCGGAATATATGAAATTGATGAAGTAAGCGCAGTACATGATTTTGGAACCAGCATCAACCGCGACGTTGACCTGGGCCAGTGCGAAGGCGGCATTGTGCAGGGCATTGGCTGGATGACAATGGAAGAAGTAGTGTATAATGCCGATGGCAAATTATTATCCAATGCATTGTCCACGTATAAGATCCCGGATATTTACGCAGTACCCAAAAAGATAAACGTACATTTTTTGAACACCGATGGCAGTGATATGGCCATCTTTAAATCAAAGGCTGTGGGCGAGCCCCCGCTGATGTATGGTATTGGTGCATATTTCGCCATTAGAAATGCGGTGCTGGCTTTTAACCCGGCTGTAAATATACCCTATGAAGCGCCCATAACACCCGAAAAAGTTTTGATGGGTTTGTATAGTAAAAAATAAAATTATTATGAGACAAGCTTCAGTAATTCTATTAAGCATCGTTGTGTCACTCACTTGTACTGCATACCTTTATGGAACTTTTATCTAAGCGAATATTGTCTGAACCATGATTTACCTGATTACCTGATCACCCTGGTTTTTGAAAATGCAAAAGCTTTCAGGATAATCATTAAATCAGTAAGATCTGAGGTTCAAACAGGCTTTTGTTCATTACTCATCATCTTTGTCATCTTGTACTTTATATCATTATTGAACTAAATGAACAGCATAAAAAAAATATACAGCGATCGATGCTGGTTGGAGGGAAAACTTCAGCCTGCGACTGTGTGTTTTGAAAAAGGCATCATTACTGAAATTCATTTATCCAAACTCAATGATGCCGAAGATGTTGGCGATAATATTTTAATACCCGGTATCATTGATGCACACGTTCATATCAATGAGCCGGGCCGCACAGATTGGGAGGGATTTGATACGGCAACACAGGCTGCTGCGGCCGGAGGGATCAGCACGATGGTGGATATGCCTTTGAATGCAAGCCCGGTTACCACCACCGTAAAAGCATTTCATGAAAAGCTGGAAGCTTCTAAGAATAAATTACACGTGAATGTTGGTTTTTATGGCGGATTGATCCCTGGCAATGTTCATGAATTGGAAGGACTCATACAAGCAGGCGTATTGGGAATCAAATGTTTTCTTACGCATTCAGGCATTGATGAGTTTCCGAATGTAACAGAAAAAGACCTTGATGAAGCAATGCCCATTATTGCAAAACACAATATCCCTTTACTTGTTCATTGCGAAATTGACGGGCCTTGCGAAACTGAATTACCTGAGTTTCCAACCAGCTACCGGCAATATCTTTTGAGCCGGCCAAAGCAGTGGGAAAATGATGCAGTTGCTTTAATGATAAAGCTTTGCCGCAAGCATCATTGTGCTGTACATATTGTACACGTATCATCTGCCGAAGCACTGAGCGATATTGTAAAAGCAAAACAGGAAGGATTACCATTAACTGCTGAAACCTGTGCTCATTATATTTATTTTAATGCAGAATCAATTCCCGACAGTAATACTTTATTTAAATGTGCGCCGCCGATCCGTGAAAAAGAAAATAATGATCAATTGAAAGTCGCATTGGAAAACGGAACACTGGACTTCATTACAACAGACCATTCACCCGCACTGCCAACAATAAAAGAGATCGAAAGCGGTAATTTGCATGCAGCCTGGGGTGGCATTGCCGGGCTACAGTTTCTATTGCCGGCAAGCTGGACAGCTTTAAAGGAAAATATGACGCTGGAAAAATTCATTCCTTTGCTCACAGAACACCCGGCAAAATTTATCGGCGTTAATGAAAGAAAAGGAAAGATCGCTGTTGGATACGACGCCGACCTGTTGGTGTGGGATCCTCATGAAAAAAGAAGAATAACAACAGGAGATATTTTATTCAGGCATAAAATAAGTCCATATATTGGGGAAGAACTTTTTGGAGTGATTCATCAGACAATTGTGAATGGCTCTACAATTTATCACAACAACGAGATCACGGCAAAAAATGCCGGAACAATTATTTACCCTAATGAATACTGCCATGGAAATAAAGATCATCCAAAGCAAGATACATGAGATAAGAGGACAAAGAGTAATACTTGATTTTGACCTCGCAGAAATGTATGATGTGGAAACAAAGGTGCTGAACCAGGCAATTAAGCGGAACATTGAGCGATTTCCGGAAGACTTTATGTTTAAGCTTACTGCGAAGGAGTGGCGAAATTTAGCCTTTCCGAAAGACGTCAAGCCCGCCATACAAAACCTTACGAGGTGGTCACAATTTGTGACCACCTCACAGAAATATCGACCGAAATCCGCTGCCACATTCGCTTTTACTGAACATGGCGTAACCATGCTGGCGAGCGAAGCGAGAAGACCATAAAAATGAATATTGCAATAGTGAGGGCTTTTGTTGCTTTGCGGCAATTTGTTATTAATTACGACAAGCTTGCAAAGGAAATCGAGGAACTGAAGTTAATTACCGGGAACCACAATGCACAACTAAACCAAATCTATGAAGTGCTGGAAAATATTATGGATGAAAAAGCGGAACAGAGAAAATGGGAAGACAGGGATAGAATTGGATTCAACCTCAATAAACAAAACATGTAATAAAGTATAATGGCTCATACATCTGTAAAAGAAATAATTAAAGAAGCCCCGGCTTTTACGCAATTGACCGACCTAGCCGCAGAGCGTTTAGGCGGCAAGGTGCTATATGCCACCGATGATTTTTTTGCCGAGAAGGAAAACCTCATCAAGCCCGGCCGCGGAATTTTTATTACAGATAAATATACCGACCGCGGCAAGTGGATGGATGGCTGGGAAAGCCGCCGTAAGCGTGTGCCCGGCCATGATTGGGCCATCATTCAACTGGCCACCGCGGGCAGGATCATTGGCTTTGATATTGATACCAATTTTTTCCTGGGCAACCATCCGCCACATGCATCCCTGGAAGCGGCATATATTAATGATGCTGATCTGATCAAAGACCTACCTACCGGACAGGCAGGTTGGGAAAGTGTAACATGGAAAGAAATTCTTCCCAAATCCCACCTGGACGCCGGCAGCCAGAATTTTTATGAAAGCCAAAGTGATGAATTATTCACACATATCCGTCTGCACATTTACCCGGATGGTGGGGTATCACGGTTACGCGTATACGGAGAAGTGTTTAAAAACTGGGACGCTGTTGCTGTAGATGAAACAGTGGACCTGGTTGCAGCTATCAATGGCGCCAAGGCCATTGCATGCAATGATATGTTCTTTAGTGCAATGGGCAACCTCATCATGCCGGGCCGCGGAGTGAATATGGGCGATGGCTGGGAAACCAAACGCAACCGTACACCCGGCAACAGGGATTGGGTGATATTGAAACTGGCCAAAACGGGAACGGTTGAACGAATTGTAGTAGATACCTGTCATTTTAAAGGAAATTATCCGGACAGTTGTTCTGTTGAAGGATGTGCTGCAGATAATGATGACGATGTAATAAATGATAAAACGCAATGGCAAATGATCCTGCCTGCTCAAAAATTAAGTGCTGATAATGAAAAGGAATTTGTGAAAGAAATAAATAAACACGAACGAATTACTCATGTGCGTTTAAATATATTTCCGGACGGAGGAATAAGCAGGTTACGGCTGTTTGGAAAAATTATTAAATAAAATAAAACTGGTTACACTAATTTTTACGAATTACACGAATTAACAAAATACGGTAGTGTCTAAGTTTGTCATTCAGGGAACCAAATGTTTTTTGTCATGCTGAGGTACGAAGCATCTCAACGTATGCAAAAAAAATACTTACCCGAAATTATCGGGATAGTCTGTTCTTCAGCATGATAAATCAAACTGTGACACTACCCCGAATACATAATTCGTGTAATTCGCCCCAATTCGTGTAATAAAAAATACCTTACTGTTGATGTTTTACACTTTACTATATATTTTACTTGGGGGCATTTTACTGATGCTGGTTGTAATGTCTTATCATTTGCCTGCATTATTGAAAAAGAACAACACTACGAACGGGGAAAAGGACGCGGTAAAAATGAACAATGCGCAAAACTATATTTATGTAAGTATTCTCCTTGTGATCGTTGCGGCAATAATCTGTACCTATTTAATGGCTAAAGGAACGCCATGGGAAAGTCATTTAATGGAATGGTTGAATATAGTGATAAGGGTAATGCACATCACATTTGGCATAGCATGGATTGGCGCCTCATTTTATTTTGTTTTTCTTGAAAATGCATTGAACAGGACAGAAGGCGTAAGGGATGAGCTCGCGGGTAATTTGTGGGCCATACACGGCGGCGGTTTTTATTACCTGGAAAAATATAAAGTGGCGCCCAAAACAATTCCTAAACATTTACACTGGTTTAAATACGAGGCCTATTTTACCTGGCTCTCGGGTTTTTGTTTATTGTTCGTGGTGTATTATTTTAATGCGTCTGCATTTTTGATCGATAAGAATGTATTGGACATCAGCCCGCTTACCGGTATTGCAATTGGAATAGGTTCATTTATTGTGGCATGGATATTATATGATATACTATGCAAAACATTGCTGGTAAAAAATAAAACTCTGTTTGCAATTATCGGCTTTGCCATTCTTATCGGCTTTGCTTATTTCTACAGTCACGTTTTTAACAGCCGCGCAGCATACATTCATTTCGGTGCCATGATCGGAAGTATCATGGTGGCGAATGTGTTCTTTGTGATAATCCCTTCGCAAAAGGCAATGGTAAAAGCAGCAAAGGAAGGATTGCCGTTAGATCCTCAACTGGGAAAAAATGCACTGGCCCGTTCACTGCACAATAATTATTTTACTTTGCCGGTATTGTTTGTGATGGTGAGCAATCATTTTCCGTCCACTTTTGGTTATAAATATCCCTGGTTGATCTTAGCGGTCATTTCATTAGGCGCGGCGGGGGTAAAACACTATCTTAACTTAAGGGAAAAAGGAATGCAGAGTGTTTGGGTAATGCCGGTATCGGTGATCATTTTGCTGGCAGCCTGTTTTATTTCGGCGCCTGCGAAAAACCCAAACGCGTGTAATTCAACAGTGACCATGGCGGAAATAAATGCGATCGTGCAGAACCGTTGTATTACCTGTCATTCCGCAAAACCAACAGATGACTTTTATAAAATGGCACCCAATGGAGTGATGTATGATACACCTGCAGATATTGTAAAGAAAAAAGACCTGATCATGCAGCGCGTGGTCATCACTAAAACAATGCCGCAGAACAATAAAACAAATATTACGCAAGAAGAAAGAGATTTGATAAGGTGCTGGATAGAACAGGGGGCTTCGGTGAAGTAGGTTTAAAGGTTTGAGAGGTTTAAAAGGTTTAAGACGTTTAAAGGTTTAATATGACACTGGAAGCATTTAATGGATTGGATAAAGAAACAGCTGCAAAAGGGTTGTTTCAGTGTTGCGGCTCTTCGAAATGGGTATCGTTACTGATGAATGATTTTCCTTTTGTATCGGAAAGATCATTGGTGGAAAAAGCCACGACAGCATGGTATGATAAATGTAAGGAAGATGATTGGCTTGAATCCTTTACACATCATCCGCAAATAGGAGATAAAAAAAGCATGCAGCAAAAATTCGCCGGAAAAGAACAGGCTGAAGTAGCATCAGCAACTGATAATGTGATCAATGCATTAATAAAAGCCAATGCAAATTACCTGCAGCAATTCGGTTTTATTTTTATTGTTTGCGCCACAGGTAAACCTGCTACGGAGATACTGCAACTGATGCAGGACAGGTTAAAGAATGCGCCTGCTGAAGAATTAAATATCGCAATGGGGGAACAACATAAAATAACTTTGTTAAGGTTTAAAAAACTTTTGACAAATGCAAACTTTCAATTTTTTAAAATGAGCCAGTTAACAACGCATGTCCTGGATACTTCTATTGGGTCGCCGGGGAAAAATATTTCAGTACAACTGTTGCAACAGTTAAACAACGACTGGCAAGCCATTGCACAGGGCATTACGGATGCAGATGGGAGGATAACCGACCTGTTGCCGCCTGAAAAATTATTAGCGCCAGGCAATTATAAACTGGTATTTGAAACAGGATCATATTTTTCGGCAAGCAATGTAAAAGGTTTTTATCCTGAAGTGGAAATTCAGTTCAAGGTTGTTGATGATGCGCATTACCATGTGCCCTTGCTGATGAGCCCTTTTGGGTATTCGACTTATAGGGGCAGTTAAGTTTTTACCGCTGAGAACAAGAGAAGCTGAGCTTACGCAGAGCCTCTGCGTTGACTCCATTAACTCATGTTCTCCGCGGTGGAAAAAGTTGAATAAAGAATTAAAAGTACAAGAGTGCGACGCAACGATGCATAATTGAAATACAAATGTTTGGTACAAAAAAAATATAAAATGAGTTTATCTATTCCAACCAACAAACGCGAAGCATTATTCAGTAGTTTAAAAAAAGCCAACACTGCGTTTCAAGAGATCTATCCCGGCGACAGGAGCGATCGCCAGCCCGTACATACTTTATACGGGGGCGCCAATTTATTTAAACATGATTCTGCGAAGACGTTGGGAGCAAGGGCCCTGGAGATATTTGAAACCTACGCGCCCGATCATAAAATTTTCGGTAATGTATTTGGCATGGACAGTTCATCGGGGTTCAGTAACAAAGTGTATAATAAAGTAATTGCAAAACTGAGAACAGAAGCCATCGAAGATTTCAGGATAGATTTTGAAGACGGCTATGGCAACCGCAGCAATGAAGAAGAAGATGAAACCGCCCGTACTGTTGCACTGGAAGTAGCAAGGGGAATGAAAGAAAGGTCTTTGCCGCCTTTTATCGGCATACGCATAAAACCTTTCACGGAAGAAATGAAGGAAAGGGGATTGCGTACATTGGATATTTTTATCAGCACATTGGTAAAAGAAACTGGCGGGAAATTGCCTGATAATTTTATTGTGATGCTGCCCAAGGTTACGATCCCCGAACAACCGAAAACGTTAGCAGGCTTTTTTGATATACTGGAAGAAGAACTGAAAATGGAAAAAGGGAGCCTGAAAATGGAGATGATGGTGGAGACCACGCAGGCGATCATGGATATTGATGGTACCAATCCATTATATCGTTTTATACAAGCGTCGATGGGCAGGTGTATAGCAATGCATTTCGGCACTTATGATTATACTGCTTCCTGCAGCATTACCGCAAAATACCAGGAAATGGATCACCCGGTTTGTGATTTTGCGCACCACATGACTAAGGTGGCACTGGCACATACAGGCATCTGGTTATCGGATGGAGCAACTAATACCATGCCCATTGGCCCGCACCGAGGAGATAACTTAACAGAAGAACAATTAAAAGAAAACAGTGATACGGTTCATCGTGCCTGGAAAAAAGGGTATGATCATATCCGACATTCCTTATGGAATGGTTTTTACCAGGGCTGGGATCTTAACCCGGCGCAGTTTCCCATGCGTTATGCTGCGGTATTTGCATTTTTTTTGGAAAGCTATGACGATGCGGTGGAACGCTTAAAGACATTTGTGGAAAAAGCGGCAAGGGCCACATTGATCGGTGATGTGTTTGATGACGCTGCCACGGGGCAGGGCCTGCTCAATTATTTTTTGCGGGCATTGAACAGCGGTGCCATCACCGAAGAAGAAGTGCTGGTAACCGGGCTAACGTTGGAGGAGATACGCGGCCGTTCTTTCAAAAAGATATTGGAAAACAGAAAAAAATAATAGTCACGGAATTTATGGATGATCCATCAAATACAGGTACTGCATCTGATCCCGCCTTTGGGGGGTGGTGGGGCTGGAATTTTATTCATGATAAACTAACGGCATCGGTTAACGTATTGTTGCTGTATGTGCTGGAAAGCGAAGGAAGTTCACCGGGCAGGCAGGGATTTAAAATGGCGGTGGCAGCCGACGGGACTTTTACAGGAACGATCGGTGGTGGCATCATGGAGCACAAACTGGTGGAGAAAGCAAAACAAATGCTTGTTGAACATTCCACAAAGATTTTGCTGATGCGCCAGTATCACGATAAGAAAAAAACACTCGACCAATCCGGTATGATCTGTTCTGGAAGCCAGTTAAATGCTTTTATTCCTTTGTCATCTTCAGCAACTCACCGGACCGGCATCATTGAAGCCATTAAACAAAGTATCAATGAAGGCACACAAAAGATCATACGGCTTTCTCCAAAAAGTATTGACATTGGTGATTCATCTCCACAGGATAAAAACTTCAGCCTGCATTTTCAATCTGAAGAAGACTGGTTGTACTGTGAAAAATTAAACCAGCGCCCGGTAATTCATATCATTGGTGGGGGGCATGTAAGTCTTGCCTTATCAGAGCTGTTGTGTTTTATTGGTTTTTACAGTAAAGTGTATGACGACCGGCCGGAACTGAATACCATGCTGCAAAACTTTTTCGCGAATGAAAAAATTATCATTCCGGGGTATGAGCAACTGGGAGAATACATTACGGATCCCAAAAACGATTATGCTGTTATCATGACCCTGGGTTACCGGACAGATAAGACCGCATTGAAACAATTACTGAATAAACAATTTTTTTATATAGGCCTGATGGGCAGCGAACATAAAATTGAAACGCTGTTCAAAGAATTAAAGGCCGAAGGAATTGCTGAAGCATTATTGAAAAAAGTATTTACGCCGGTGGGAATAAATATCTACAGTAAAACGGCACCCGAGATCGCGGTGAGTATTGCGGCGGAGATCATCAGGGAAAAGAATAGAGAATTGCCAACGGGACGGCATGAATTGTTGGATTGATGATTGTCCAGGCTGAATGCTTAACCGCAAAGCCGCGAAGACGCAAGGTTTTGAAGTGCCGCGAAAAGAAGGAATACAGCGATAAATAATATGCTTTAAGTTGCCTGGGAAAAAATTACTTCTGCATTCCTTCATCCAATAATATTTCTTTCGATATTTCTTCTGTCAATTTTTCGTCTTCGTTGGTCAGCCTTTTCTTTTTCCAGTCGCCCCGGGCATATACAGCCATTGTTATCAATGCAATGATGATATAAGAAACAGGAAATGCAAACCATATCCCACGTTCTGCCAGCGCAGTATGACGGGAAAGCACATACGCCAAAGGAAACTGGAGTACCCATTGTGATATGAGTGTAAGTATCATTGCCGTAATCATATTGCCCGAAGCCCTCAGTACGCCTGTCAGGCATAATTGCAATCCTATAAAACCCCAGGAGAGGCACATGATCCGTAAAAATGTTGCTCCGCCATGAATGACATCCGAATCGCCGGGTACAAAGAATGCTACAAGTTGGGATGCAAGCAGGTAGCAAATAATTCCCAAAAATGTTAATATGGTAAATCCCAATAAGGAACCCAGTTTTCCGATTTGTGCAGCCCTGCTAATATTACCTGCACCGATATTTTGGCCTGCCAAAGTAGAGATTGACATGGATAAACCCATTGCAGGTATCATGATGAACTGTAATAAATTTGAGCCAGCTCCATACGAGGCCATAGTAATCGTTCCGAAACTTGCGATAAGGAATGTCATCAGCACTAATCCCAGCGCTCTCATCGATTGCTCGATGGAAGCAGGGAAACCGATAACGAAAGCCTTCCTGACGTATTTCCAATCCGGGCGAAAATCATGTTTGCGTAAATGAATGCTAAACTTTCCGCGAAATAAAATGACAAAGCCTGTAACTGCTGCTATACTTTGCGTAAACACCGTAGCAATTGCCGCCCCTTTAACACCCGCAGCGGGGAAAGGTCCCCATCCAAAAATAAATAATGGATCGAGTGCGAAGTTCAATATCACCGTTCCTAAAACGATGTATACAGAAATGGTTGCATTACCAACGCCACGCATAATTGCCTGGAAAACAAAGAAGCTGAAATTAAATACCAGGCCGATAAAGGAAACCCTCATGAAGCCCAGGGCACCATTATATACTTCCGGCGAAACATTCAGCAGCTTTAGAAAAAAAGGACTTAAAATATAACCGGTTGCACCGAGGAGTATAGAAACCAGCGCTACCATTAATAAAGTTTGCGCTGCAATGTGATTGACCATTGGTTTGTTACCTGCCCCGAAATATTGTGCAATAAGAATGGAACCGGCTATTGCCAATCCTGTTCCGAGGGCGATAGTAAAAAAGGTTGCGGGCGTACTCACGGATACTGCTGCCACAGCCGCGCCGCCCAATCTTCCCACCCAAAATGCATCCACCAGGTTGTAAGCGGCCTGGAGTATATTGGCAATAACGATGGGGATGGCGAGCCGCAGCAGCGACTTGATGATCGGGCCTTCCAATAAAGGTTTATTTGTTGGCATTATCCTGTTTTGATTTTGGTTAGCAAAACTTAAGCCATGATGGTGAGTATCCCCGAATGCTTCTCCCCAAAGCTACATCACTGCCGGATGCGTGCATTGATTAAAACACAATAAAAAAGACTATCTTCCTCATCTACTAATATCTTTTATGATAAAGTACAGCTCACTCCTCTTCATTTATTTTCTTTCGGCTGGTTCAGCAAAGGCAGGTAATACACTCGTTGCTGAAAATTTGTTGTTGGAGTCGCAAAACAAAGTTGTAGCTACAACAAATGTGGATTCGCTCATCCCTTCTTTCCGCCTGATTGTTCCCGGCAAAAGCATCGGCCTGAGCTCCCTCAATGAAAAAGAGAATAAGCTGTATAAAAGCCTGGGAAAACCAGGCATGGAAGATGCTGCCATGGGAGGCAAGAACCTTGCCAGTTGGTATTCAAAACCTGTAATTCGTTCAGGCGATACCGTTATCAATGAAACCAATATTTATTTCACCACCCCCAATTTCGGAATGCGGAATGCGGAACCCAGCGCTAAGGTCATCCGGGTAACTTCATCACGCTTTGTTACCAAACAGCAGGTTAGTGTTGGCTCCACCCTTGGGCAGGTCCGGAAATATTTCCCAAAGATCAAAAAGATCGCTTCTTATGTTTCGCCGAAGACAAAACAGGAAGTACTCATTTATGATGATCTTGCATCCGGCATTGCTTTTGAAATTGACCGGCAACAACACTGCACCGGAATAACCGTTCATAAACCAGGCGATGAACCATCGGTGATTTATTATGGTCTGTTCGGGGAAGTAAAAACCGAAGAGAGTGGTCATTAAATGAAGGCCTTAAAGTTGTGAGAGCGTTACCCCAACAGTGCCTTGGTTCGTGGCTCACGAACCAATTTTATTTATATAGTATCAAATATTGTATCCATAAATTAAGAAAATCCAATTGCTGGTTCGTGAGCCACGAACCAGGGCGAGGGTGTTCCCTCACGTAATGATCAATTTATGTGCGTAAAGTTATTGGGTTCACTTGTGCCGTTTTAATCTTGCCCGGATTGTATCCGGGTTTAATAAACGAATATTTTTTAAATAAAATATCATTAGTATAAACTTTCCCTGATACAATCAGGGAGAAATTGCATGTCACAAGTGACTCCATAAGCTTTGCGTTTAATTAATTTGGAATTTCGAACGGGAACACTTGCCAGTGGGGGCATGTTCCTTGCCCGATATTATTCCTACATCATTAACTCCCCAGTGTAAACACTTGTTGAAACAAGATTTTTATCTCTGTTGATAAAAGCTATCCATGTCTTAACAGGATTCCCCTTAAAATTGATCGCATTCAGGCTTGCTTTGCATTCCCTGCGCTCCGGCCCATTCAAAGTATAAATGCTTTGCTTCTTTTCCGGGCAATGAACGAGTAAAACAGACCGGTCATCCTGGTGAGCCATGAGACCATCAGTATTGTCGGCCCAGGTAAACTCCACCATACCATTACCGCTTGCAGTTACTGCAAGAGCATCGCCATTATGCAGCTCACCCTTACTGATGAGCACCTTGCTGAAATCCAGTTCAAAATCGGGGTAGCTGCCGGTAATTGCATTTGCATAAAGGGCTGCAAAAGCATTATTGATCGCAGTCATTTCTGCTGTATCGGGGTAGCATTGCATCAACAGCCTGCCGATGCTGTGTACGAATGTTGACACCAGGGCAAACCTTGCCCGGTGCTCCAGTTGCTTCAAACTTGGTGCGCGGGAAATGATGTTGTTTCTGCTACGCATATATGGAATTCCTTTCCATTTGGCGCCAATAACAGGCCCTACTTTTCCTTTGAACCTGCCCATCAATCCTGATTCATATGTTGCCATAAAATTCTTTTTTAGGTTATTAAATAAATTCTTTTTTCATTTTGGCCCCATCAACTGAAACAAATCTATGCACTCCCGGATCAAAATAAAAGGGAGCATGGTTGTTTTGACGCAATTGACGCAAAAGGCGTATTAGACAGCATTGTCCGGATTGTCCGCTTTTCTTGTTCACTAGCTCAACTCTCCAATACTTAAAACAAATCTATGTTCCACAAAATCAAAATCCAAGGATCATGGTCTATCTGGCCGAATTGGCCGAATTGGCGTGTGTAGAACGTATTGCCGGGGTGATTGGCTTATCTTTTCTTTATCTCTTCTTTAGGTCTTCTTTATCTTTTTATAGGAGGATTGGCCCGGAGAGATAAAGGAAGTATAGGTTAGAGATAAGGGAGATAGGGTTAAAATAGGGCTGATTCCCTGGTAAGGTTAGCTTTGTAATCGGTTCGTGTGCAAATGCCTGCTTACTGGATTATTCCTTAATTCATCCTTCGGGGTTGATTGCTTGTCCCTTGCTGCGCAACCCCTTATTCCTTGCTGCGCAAATTATTATAGCATGTTTTTCAGAGACCCCT
>OLKZ01000140.1_pt1 | contig 51868 bp, 40 predicted proteins | sample 1604431 | NCBI WGS metagenome assembly OLKZ01 (sample SAMEA104055714, study PRJEB20765) | soil metagenome | isolation source: soil
AGGTTTTTCCATGGAAAAACCTTGGTGACGACTCGTTATCTGTGCATATTTCACCCATGGGTAATTAACACCTGTAATTTTCGAAAAGAAACCGATCATCTCCGGCGTAACACCGAATATTTTTCTGGCAACAGATGCGTATTCTTTCTCTACATAATAACTTACTTCTTTGCCTTTCCAGCTGTCTTTTATCACTGCATACTCTCCAGCGCACATAAAGAAGAGATATGGCGAATGCGGCAGATCCATTTTCCAGTAATCGGTTCGGGTGCCATCCGTATTTTTCTTTTGACTTACCAGTTTGCCATTTGAAAGTGTTACAAATTTATCCGGCACGGACATGTAAATTTCTTCCGTTGATTTTTGATTGGGTTTGTCTATGGTGGGTAACCAGACTGAATTATTTTCAGTTTCACCTACTGTCCATATTTGAGTGGGGGTATTTTTTTCATCACCCCGGGAGTTTACAAAGTGTAAACTTTTTTCCTCCACTTTCACTTCATTAGGCTTGGAAGTATAATCAATATAAACAGTGTATTGTTCTCCGCCTTTATACAATTTATCCAGGCTGATCCTTAACTGCCAGTTGTCGTAATGGTAGGTAAGCTCTTTCATTGAAGCACCTTTTACAATGGACACTTTATGTATATCCATTCCTTTTGCATCAAGGGTCAGCGAATCGGTGGCATAAAAATGCGGCTTAAGGGTGATCCAAACTTTGCCATACATGTAGGCTTTACTGTAGTCAAACTTTGCATCCAGTTTGGTATGTACCAGGTCATTGATGCGGGTGGCTGTTTCTCGGTATATTTTTTTCCAGGAACTGTCTACAGGCGGTTTGGTTTGGGCTAAAAGTATATAACTTGAACTTAGCCAAAAAAGTGAAAATAATAATTTCTTCATACAGACAAGTTTGGTATAAGCATGGTAATGTAAAAGTAATGTACAATTATTTTTTTATTGTATTTTGTCTGCTCGATTTCGTAGAGTGCTTGCAGGGTTGCTTACAACGTCCGGCATTTATGCTGTTGGGGAGACTTCATCTATTCGTCGCCCTCGGCGACGGATACTGAACGAAGAACTAAAGTAGAGATTTAATTCAAAAGCTAAATAGCAAATGTCAAGCCGACAAAAGCTGAGCAGTGAACCGAACGATGAAACACGGTATTCGTCAGCGCCAATAGCACAAATGCGTTTGTTGTAGGCAGTTTTGATTGAATGTTTATTTTAAATTGCCTGTAAGCCATTTTAGAATATTCAGTGTCATTTGCCAGTTGCCACGATCATTTCGGGAAGTAGCTTCTGAGTTAGTCATAGCAGCTTCGCCAAGAACAACAACTCGGCCTCGTCCATATTCCAATGCAATCCCTTGCGCACGACCGTTAGATGAACGGTTACGATTTTTTCTTGTGGAATGTTCCCAGTCCATATCTGTTGCCGATGGTGAAAGAACAAGCAATGCTGCCGACTTTGGTGGGCCTAACAGTGATTGACCGGTATAGGTGGTTACATCTTGCCCATTGGGCTTATTTTGGGCATTTTTGCATTTGTTGCTGGCTTTTACTTTAGGACATTTATTACGGGGGAGCGGTGGAATATTAATTATAACATAAACTATTCAAGTATTCTTCAGCAACTTTATTGGGTTTTACCAACAGCAGTAGTACAACAATTTATTGTTAGAGGATATTGTTTTAAAAAGATAATAGAAATGAGCAATCAAACAACAGGCATAATAATATGTGGTCTATTGTTTATAGTCATGTATGATTTTTTGTAATGGAAACATAGTCCAGATTATAGCTTATGCAGCTACTCTTTTTATTGGACATTTAATGTTTTCTGAAGCGTTATTAAAATCAGGTACCATTTATTTTGCTATCGGGCTTCATTGGGGCAATAATATAGCAAATTCAAATCTTTTTACTGAAGGTCGAAAAGATACTTCAATAATATTTACAACCAATTAACATGCAAACAACATGAGTTGCACAGTTTGGATTACTATTTCTAGTAACTAACATAGGTTTTATTATTTTGACAATTATAATCTGGAAATGGAAACCGAAACAAATGGCAATTATAACTTAGTGGACAGAAAAGCACTAACACACAACATGCGGTTCCTATATAAAGCAGTTCTAAGAGAGTTATATGCTGCAGTAGCTTCTAATTGGTTTATATTTGGAGTGCAACGGAGGTTAGCGGAAAGGCACTCGACCAGTTCAAAGTATAATCATTCAAAATAAAACATAATACCATGATTAAAGTTTCAGAAATCGCTCCAGATGTTTACAGAATTTCGGTATTTGTGCAAGAAATTAATTTGCAGTTCAATCATTTTTTGATTAAAGACGATGAGCCTATGCTTTATCATGCTGGATTAAAGCAAATGTTTCCTATGTTATTGGATGCTGTAAGTAAAATCATTTCCCCTTCTCAAATAAGGTGGATCGGCTTTAGTCATTTTGAGGTAGATGAGTGCGGCGCACTTAATGAATGGCTACAGGCAGCTCCAAATGCTATGGCTGTGTGCAGTGAGGCAGGAGCCATTGTTAACATGACTGACTTTGCAATAAGACCGGCACATGCAATGGCAGGTAATGCTGTTTTAAATACAGGAAAATACAATTATCGATTTATTAGAACTCCTCATTTACCACACGGCTGGGATGCAGGTGTGTTGTTCGAGGAAACAAATAAAACGCTGTTATGCTCTGATTTATTCCATCAAAACGGAAATGTAGCAGACATAACAGATAAAGACATTTTAAGCTCACATAAGAATTCAATGCTTGAATATGAACACGGGCCTTTAATGGAATATACACCTTATACGCATAATACTTCTAAGCTACTTTATTCATTGGCAGACCTTAAACCAAAAACTCTAGCAACCATGCATGGCTCTTCCTTTTATGGTGATTGCAGTCAGGCATTAATAGATCTCAATTTAGTTATGAAAGAAATCTGGGGGAGTGAGGATAAGTAGAAATAAAAAGTCGAAAGTCTTCAGAAAATTTAACCCTGCAACTAACATTGGGTTTTGAGTGTTCATATAATTACGCACCAACTCAAATATATACCTGAATAAACCTGCTTGAACTCTAACAGGGTTCTGACTATTCAGATAATGGTAGATAAATTCTTAAGGAGACCATTCAGTGAAACAAATTGCTATACCGTAAATCAATCGTTTTCTCGCCTTAATCACTTCAACTTCATTGTCTCGTCTGATGGTTTTACATACTCAAGTATTATGTCTCAGTGTCCGACAAAAACTTTGTTTTTGTCCCAATTTTTGTCACTGTATTTATAATAATTTTAGGTGAATGCTTTGTCAGTTTTATTCATAAAGAATGGTTTAATAATTTTTCCTGAGCTGTTTGCACGGAATAATAAAACGATTGATAAAATTATTCCAAGGACTAAAACTATAACAGAGGATTCAATTCCGAAGTCGCCACCAGTAAGCAGTGTATTTCCTGAAACTTTTGATATATAAATACCACGACTACTCAATCCTGAAACATTTGTTCCAAACACACCGCCTTGAATTGCATTTACAGCAAAATGCATTCCTATGGGTAGCCACAGTCTTCTTGTCAGAACATAGGCGCTACCCAATAACAGCCCTGCGGATACCGCAATGGTTAATATGCTGAATAAAGTAGCGCCCGGATTAGCGCCATGAAGCCCGCCAAACAGGGCAGCAGTAAAAATTAATGTTATCCATGTGCCTAATTTTTCTTCCAGTATTCTGAAAATAATTCCACGAAAGATTAATTCCTCCATAAATGCGGCTGTTGCCGCAATCATAAAGTAAGGTAAAATAGTGAATGTAAAATTATTTTCTAATATTTTTAAATGTCCGAATAAAAATAAAATGCCTATAACTGTTAATAATAGTATTGAACCGATAACTATTCCCAATGAAAGTTCTGAGAAGCATTTTTTTCCATTTAACTCTTCTAATTCTCTTTTTTCCACTTTCCGAACATATAGCAAATACATTAAATAAACCAATGAGGTTAATAGAATAAAGGCAATAACACTGTATAACACAGAGGCAAAATTAGGAACAAAATTTAATTTTTGGATTTTACCTAACCAAACTTGCGGGGTGTAATCTATTGGCAAAAGAGATTTCGGAAAAAATCCCATTACAATGTCTCTTCCAATAATTGCTAGGAAAATTGCTATTATGGCAATCACTATCCTTGTCAAAGGAAATTGCAATATTTTTTGTCCCAGTGTCAATTTCATTGCGGTCGTTTTAAACTGGGTGCTAACGAAGAAGGGATTTTATTAAGTTGTTTCAAAAATTCTTGAGTCGTTGAATAATCTTCATTATCTTTTTTTGCTGCGGCAATGGCTTGTTTGGCAACTGTAATGGCTTCTGATTTATCTCCTGCTTTTGAAAGAAGATGTGCGTAAGTATCCAGGTATGTATAACTGGGGGACATTGCCACTAATTTTTTTCCCCACCGCTCGCTTCTTTTCAGTTCAAGTTTATCAGTTACTTTTTCATAAAAATTCCAAATTATCGTATTTAGTGTTTCGGCATCTATATCAGGAATAAGTTTAAAATACCCTTCGGAAATCAAAGCGTAATTTACCCAGTCATTATTTCTCGAATAGTAATTTAATTTTGTCAGAAATATTTTTTCATACACTTCCTGTTTCCCATATTTTGTAATAAATTCATCTTGATCTCTTATGAGATAAATAAAAGTGGGGTCAGTAATGTCGGTGCAATATTCTTTTATAAATTCCCAATTTGTTTTAGTAAGAAGCTGCTCTTTGTTTTGATGTTTCAGATACTGATGAGCAACATCCTGATATTTTGTAACAAACCAGTAAGCGTTTTTGAGCGCATGCATATAGTTTAATATCAGCGTATCGTTTCGGTCGCCATCATCATATCGTTTCTTCAATGAATATAATGCAGAGTCAGGGTTAAATGCATTTTTACCCACCCGGATAAATTCTTCAGCTTCGCGGGTACTTTGATAAATGTGAACTATGTTTCCCAGTGAATCAAAAAATACAAAGCTTGGCCATCCTGATATTTTGTATTTTTTTGTAAACTCAATTCCATCACCTTTTTCAGAATCAATTTTATAATTGATGAAATGCTCGTTATAAAATTCACCGACAATGCCGGTAGTGAAAATATTTTTTGCCATCCATTTGCAAGGCCCGCACCAATCAGTATAGCAATCAACAAAAATATATTTGTGTTTCAATTTTGCCTCTACTAACACATCAGCCCATTTCCCTGAAATAAAATTTATCCCTTCATTATTGGGTATACCTGTCAAATTAAGGGTTTGAGAAAAAGAGAAGTTGGTCGCAAAGAACAGTAGGGAAATGGTGATTTTGAGTGAAATGAAATGTATTTTTTTCATGTTGCAATATGTTTCAAGAGAGGGCAAAGGTAATTATCATCAATAAAAGGGAATTGTAAAAAAACGAAACTGAATAATTAATACAAGAAGGAAATTGCCTTGGAATTACTGAAGCAATCGGAGATAAAATGCTTTTCAAAAAAATACTTGCGAGGGCTAACTCCTGTGAATTGATTAAAGTCCTTTATAAGGTGTGCCTGATCATAGTATCCGCATTCATAAGCAAGAAATGTAAAGTTTTGAGAAGGGAATTTTTCATACTGTCTAAAGAAATTTTGAAAGCGAACTACACGGCTGAAAAATTTTGGAGTAATGCCAATCGAATTTATAAAACGTTGTTCAAAACGCCTTTGTGTAATATTGAACTGACTGATAAGAGAATCGAATTTTACTTCTCCTTTTGATTTCGTGATTTGTTTTATGGCAGACGCAACTATCAAATCCAGATGATTTATATTAATTCGCTTGAGCAAAAAAGTTTCGAGAACAGAAATTATCCCATTCATGTTTTTCGTTTCATGTAGTTGCTCAGCCAACAATATAATTTCATTTCCAATGATTTCAACCAGATTAGGCATTTTATCGGTCAATTCGTAAACTGGAATATCAAGAAATAACCGTGCTGCCCAAGGAAATAGCCGAATACCTATAATATGAACATGTGCTTTTGGTTCTAGATAAATGAAACGAGTAAACTGTCCTGCAATGAAAAATTTCGGCTGTGTGCTTTTAATTCCCTCTGCCGTTGTTCTTTCAAAAGGAGTTGCGAAATGAAAAATTAGCTCAATAGAGCCATCTGGAATAATGCGCTCCGGGATGGATTCAGAAGAGTGAGTGTATCCTTCAATTGACCAGAAGCAATTGATATATTCTTTTAATTGTGAACAGGGTTGGTATTCGTTGTATTGCATTGGTTCAAAGTTAGTGAAAAAGCTGATGACCTTTCAACTGTAGCAAGAGTAACCAATGATTGACTATTATGAAACAAGATCACAGCCAATTACCTTCACCGGAAATTGGTATATCCACAATGAAAATACTAAATTTGTGATTAAACAGGAAGAGCCGTGTGAAGGGAGACTTTCAATCATGGTTCTGGGGAAAGCAAAGGTGAAATTCCCTTGCGTGACCCGACTATAGACAATGCTAAAACCTACTGTACAATCATTCTTACATGTTTCTAAACTCTAAATACATGAAAAACGAAATTGTGCTTTTTCTGCTTTTGATTTCAAAACTTTCATTTTGTCAATCTCCTGAATTAAGTAATCCGAAACCATTCTTTATTTCCATTTCGATTTCTAATATCGATACCTCAATTCAATGGTATCATAATAACTTAGGGATGACCGTAAAAAATCGGATTGATTCTCGTGAAAGAGGATTTAAACAAGCCAATCTTGAAAGATTTCAAATGCAAATAGAATTGGTTGAACTTGACTCTTCCATTTCAAGACATGAGGAAATTCTAAAGGCTTTTGGCGGAAGATCTATTCAGGGTTTTACCAAATTTGGGTTTACAGTTATTGACTTTAATAATTGGTATTCATTCTTCAGTGAAAAAAAAGTAAAATTTGTTGGAAGCATAATAAAAAATGAGTCAACAGGAAAGAGAATGTTTTTGGTTTCTGATCCAGATGGTAACCTGATACAGGTCTTTGAAAATTAATTAAGGACTGCCAATAGGGTTTTTCCTCAACAGGGGCTGAAACAACATATTATTCTGACAAATAATTAGTGCCCCCATCCGGTTGTCATACCTTTTAGAGACACCTCCTATCCAAAATTTCCTAATTGAAACATCATTTCAATGCATTACAAGTTAGAATTAGTAAATTTAGTAATGTTGAACAGATTCTGAAGTACCGTTTGTAAAAAAGCATTATACGACAAATGCGATCTGTCAAGTATGCAGTAACAGGGTGTACGTTCTATTTATTGGAAATATTCAATTCCCTGTAGCTTGAAATGATAGGGTAGTTCAAGTTGTTACAATCTTTGGGCAGGCCAAACGATCCGATAATCCGAGACCTGAATAGAATTTAAGAATTAGCTTCAAGCATTATTTTATTTAAAGTTACCTATTAACCATAAGTATGGTTTGTCATAAACTGCTTTTTAATCTATACTTATAAAGCGGAAAAGAAAAAGTATCTTTATATCAGCAAACTCTATCCAAAAAAAATTTCACTTTATTTTAACGGCGTAAAAAGATAAAAAATGAAGAAAGTAGTATTATTTTTTTTACACTATGCGTTGGTTTCAACGGTAATTGGACAGGCAAAAACCATACAAGGCCAATGGAAAGGCAAGATAATTAAGGATAGTAAAGAATGGAGTACTGAGTTAAATTTTTATTCGGCAGAGCAGGAGATAAAAGGAGATTTTGATCTTCCTGATTATGGTTTGTATCATTTGGTTTTTACTATTGTACAGGTTAAAGATTCAGTTATTCACCTTGAGTACGTTGATAAAAATTCAAAAGCAGTGTTTAATGGTATTTTAAAAGGAAGGAACATTTCTGGTAAATGGGAAGGACTTGGAATGAACGCTATATTTTTAATAAAAAAAAATAGTAATACTGCAGTACAATTTCGTACAGAAGAGGTAATCTTTGCAAATGCTGATGCAAAACTTGCCGGTACAATAATTCTGCCTTTGGGTAAAGGGCCGTTCCCTGCAATCATTCAGGTACATGGATCAGGAAATCAAACACGAAGTGAAGATTTTTATAAGTCACGAGCTTATTTATTTGCCCGTAATGGGATAGCCGTTTTAATTTATGACCGGAGAGGAAAGGGCTTGTCTACCGGCACAGATGTTTCTTTGGAGCTATTGGCAGACGATGCAATTGCAGGAGTTCATTTTTTACAACAGTATGCTTCTATCCAAAAAAACAAGATTGGTATTATGGGTTTTAGTCAAGGCGGATATGTAGGCCCCCTGGCTGCCAGTCGGTCTGATGATATTGCTTTCATCATTGCAGGTTCGGCTCCTGGTGTCACGCCTGATGAGCAAAATGATTTTGATGTTGAGAATGAACTACGCAGCAGGAAGCTGAGTGAAGATTCAATTATGTATGTTTTAAATTTTAGAAAAGATTTACGTAATTATCAGTACAATCATATAGGTAATAAAAGCGAATTAGAGGGTCGGCTATCTGTTCTGCGTTTAAAACAGTGGTACCGGAATACATTATTGGCAGATGCGGTAGTGGACACGGTTAGTAAAGGAGTCAGAGAATGGCTTTCTTTTGACCCTTTACCTGTGTGGGGGAAAGTAAAAATTTCTAAACTATTAATATGGGGCGAACTTGATAACGTAGTGCCTGTCGCAAAAAGTAAAGAATTGATTGAAGGGGCTTTAAAACAATCAGGCTATAAAAATTATTTTTTAAAAGTTTTCAAAAATGCCAGTCATGGTATTGCAGTAATTAACGATGGAAAAGAATGGGATTGGCCCCGCCTGGCTGAGGGGTATCATCAAATGCTTATAGACTGGACGAAACAAATAATAAAAAAATGAAAGGCTGATAACTTTTGTGCTAAGAAAGGGTTTTGTCTCATCTTTTAAGTTAAGCCAATAATTTTACAATTTACTTTTTTTGTAAACAATTAAAAATATGATTACTGTCAGCAATTATTTGTCAAATCCTGCTTGTTTTTCAATGGCAATTCATTTACTCAATTACTGACACTTTGTCAGAATTTACCAATTAATATTATTTTCCTTCAGCCTATACTTTCTCTTTGCCAATTCCTGCTTTAATGATTAGCGGTAATATGTATTTCGCAATTGTTGAGGATCTTGCATCATCAATACATTATCAATACATTAATGAACAAATATGATGTTAAAAAAAATAGCACTCATTTGCATTCTTTTGCCATACATTTCATTTGTTCAGGGACAAAAATTCTACAACCTAAACTTTGAGCAGGTCTGTGATACTTCTAAAACGGGACTTTGTTTTTGGAATTTATCCTGGGGCGGCCGAGGAGACGTAAAACAAGATATCGTTGGAAATACAAAATGCCTCCTTATCCACGGTAGTAATAAAAATGCTGTTGGCTTTACAGAACAAGTTTCTTCCTTAGTAAAGCCAACTGGTATGCAAATACTTACAGTTGCTGCAACAATCAGTTCTGAAAATATTGAAGGTAAGGGCACCGGTTTAAACCTGGGTCTGTATGATATAGATGGGAACTTACTAACTTTTAAAGACATGGGTGGTGTTTATTCATTGGATTGGATCAGGGGGACAAATAGCTGGGCGACATATTCAATTTCTTTAGTTTGTCCTGTTGAAACTGCAAAAATTAGAATCGGCGCTATTTTATATGGTAAAGGGAAAGCATGGTTTAAAGATTATAAGGTAACCATTATACCAATTGCTGACAGAAAACCAAGCAAGCTGGCTTTTCAATTTATTTCTGCAGTATGTGATACTATTAAAAAATATTCTTTGGTAAGAGATTCTATAGATATTAAACCTCTTAAAAAAGCAGCATTAAATATTGCGGGCCCGGCCAAAAAATACAGTGACTGCTATCTTGCAATAAATTACCTAATGGAATCATTAAGACAATATGGCGACTATCATTCATTTTTTATGAAGGCAGCCGAAGTAAGCAATTGGAAGAAAAATGGCTCAATGGTATCAAAAATTGAATTCCCTGCTTATAAAATAATTAATGAATGCGGTTATATTCTTGTTCCCTCATTTCATGGCGGCAATCAAAAAATAATGCTTGCTTATGCTGATAGTATGCAGCTCGCTTTACAAAAATTAGAAAGTTCCGGAATAAAAGGATGGATCATTGACTTAAGAGAAAATACAGGTGGAAACCAGGAACCCATGATTGCAGGATTGGGCCCGATATTTAGTTCAGAAAAATTGGGTTCATTGGTAGATGTAAATAATAAATATGAAGCATGGTACTATAAAAATGGAAAATATTTTATGGATGATGATACCGGCTGGAATGTTGCCAACCCCGTGACACTAACTTCAAAACTTCCCATTGCAGTATTGACAAGCAATAAAGTTGGAAGTTCAGGCGAGATTGTTGTGATATCTTTTATTGGTAATGTCAGGACCAGGTCTTTTGGGCAACCTACGATGGGCTTAACAACAGGGAATGGAAGTTTTGATCTGGTAGATGGATCAAAAATGTTTATTGCTTCAACAGTAATGGCCGACAGAAATAACAAAGAATATTATGGAAGTATAAAACCCGATGAGCAGATAGATAAAATGATTGTTGATAAAAAGGATGTGGTTCTGAGTGCTGCGATTAATTGGATAAAATCACAACAATAAAAAAGAAACAGTACGATTTATAAAATCACGAACGCACAACTGGTTTGCCACAAGCTGGGCATTACACATTTTCTTCAGCAGCGCTACCAACCTTCGGTTATGAACAATAAACTCAATGTCAAACATTTTTATATTACGAATTAATTCGTATTTTTATTACTCTACAAATAAAGTTCCGCCGCTACTTTTTGGAGATACCTCCAGAATAGCCAATGCATTTTGTTGTGTTGCTATCAATTTTACAAGATTCATATACTCCATTCTTTTATCACCGGAGGCTTGTATGCCTTTATTTTTATCAAGATGAAATTTACTCAGGCTATCCAGATATTCATCATCAAATCTTCTCGCCTCGCTTTTAAAGCTTACGGTCTCTGTTTTAATATTCTCTCCAACCAGAATAATTTTATTTCTCAGTTTAGTTCTATTTCCTTTTGTCAATTGAGAAATGTTAGAACTATCTATTAAATATATTTCAACATTTGTAATTCCGTTCGTACCATTTGTCCATGCCTTGGGATAAGAAATTAAAGGATGATAATAGGGATATTCCATAGCGGCATAATATTTTATCAGCTGCCATCTATAACCTGAATCTTTCCATTTTTCAAGATGCACATTTTTCAACGACCATTTTTCTAATTTTTCCTTACTCCAATTTATTGCTTTTTCAAGTTGTTCGCTTCCTTGTAATCGCGGGCCGATATTGTTAGTTAAATACCGGGCCTGTTGCATAACTTCCGGTCTGCTGTTAATTTCTTGCTTCAGTATTTCAAGAATTAGTGAGTCGCTACTTTCTTTTATTTCATTTTGCTGAATTCCTTTTGATGATTTAATGTTATGGATTTCAGTTGTTATAGTTTTGTTATTTGCTGCAAAAACGGAAACAAAAATCTGCAATCCATAAATAGGTACGAACATAAACAGTATTAAAATAAAATGATGTTTTTATTCTCATTTTAAAACATTTTATTTATACTTTTGCTCGTGTTTGACGCTGATTTGTGTGATTGCTGCACCAACAAACAGACATAATTTATTGTCACCACTTCAACACTTGCATTAATATTTTATATCCATCCTTTGTATTCTTCCATATCCGCAGATAATTTTCTACGTTGCGATTATTTATCACTATACCATAAACATAACCCAAATCGTTTGTTGAGGACATTTCACCTTTAACCGGAATAAATTTTAAGTCTGCGGGAATTGCCGGAATGCCCTTTGAAATTATTTCGTCTTCCCCATTGAATGGTAAAGAGCCGTTCAGGTTAAACCAGGATTCGTCATCAATCAGGTTTGTAAAAGCATCAGTCCCCTTTTGTTTATACTCAGTAATGAAATTTTTCTCAATGACCATTATATCATTTCTTTTATTTTGATATGCCTTGTCACTGGTCCATTTTTTTATTTCAGTATTTTTATAAAGATCCGGGTCGCATGTGATTCCGAGGTCAGCTAAAACTTTCCATTCGCTTTCTTTTGTCAAATGCCAAATAGTGGTATAGAAACCACTCGCTAAAATAGTATCATTATCAACTGACGATTTAAGTACCCAGGGACCAGTTGTAAATCCCAAGTCGCCGGAAGCGGCAATACCGGCAAAAACGGGATGCCATAATAATTTGTTTTTAGCAACCGATCTCGCTGTCCATACTTCAATGCCATTTTGTATTTTGCCCTCGTTAAAAACGTCGCCGGCAGTGTCTAAATAATTTAAAAAAGCCGCTTTTGTGTTCTGATCAACAGCGGTTTTTGCAAAAAGGAGTTCTGCATTAACCAAATCGTCAATTTTATTTTGAGAGAATACTGGCAAACTCGTTAAGAGAAAAAGAAAGCTGATAAATAATTTCATAAAATGAGTATTAATTTATTTAGTGCTTGCTAGATATTTATTGGCTAAACCGAGTAATTCAACTTTTCCCCGAGTCATACCTTTTAGAGATACTTCCTACCCCAAAATTTCCCAGGTGAAACATCATTTCAAAGCATTACATGTTATAACTTAGTAAATTTAGTTATGATGAACTCATTCTGAAGTACCGTTTGTAAAAAAAGCATTATATGACAAATGCGATCCGACAAGGATGCAGTAACAGGGAGTATTGATTTATTTAATGGGGATATTAAATTTTTAAGCTTAGGTGAGGTTACTACAATTCTTTGGAGCGTGGAATATTCCGAAAGTCAGACAGAATCATGCTATGATCTTTCTGTTATCATTAATTTTTCCCCATAATCCTGGAGATCGCCTGTTTATAACTGCTACCAATAGGAATTTCTTTTTTTTTGATCTCAACTGATTCATTCGTAAAAGCATCGATCTTATTAACCGGTATAATAAATGATTTATGGATCCTTACAAAGCCATCGTTGGCAAGTTGTTTTTCCAATAAGTTCAATGTCTGGTAACTGATGATCTCCCGCTGTTCTGTCACTACTTTCACATAATTACCAAAACCCTCAAAATAAAGAATGTCATTCAGCATTACTTTAACCATCTTTTTGTCATGCCTGAGATAAATAAAAGAGGAGCCGGATTTTTGCGGAGCCATCAGTATATTATTGCTTTTTAGTTCAAGGCGGTTAAAAACTTTTGAGATTGCTTTCAGGAAACGCTGGTAAGAGACCGGTTTAACTATGTAATCAACTACGTCAAATTCATATCCTTCAATGGCATGTTCCGAATAAGCAGTAATTAAAATAACCAGCGGTTTCAAATCGATCGTCTTTAAAAATTCCAATCCCGACAACTGCGGCATTTTTATATCAAGCAAGAGAAGGTCTACTTTCGTTTTCTGTAAAAAATTGTAGGCTTCAAGTGCATTATTACATTCCCCGACAACTTGAAGTTCTTCAATATTCTTTATGTAAGATTTCAGTATGTCAATAGCTATTGGTTCGTCATCGACCAACAGGCAATTTATTTTCATAATTATTTAAATTAGGTATTGCTAAATGTACACTATATAAATGATCTGTTTTTGTCAACGTCAATTCATAATTGTTGAGATAGAGCAGATCAAGCCTTCTCCTGACATTCTTAAGCCCAAGGCCTTTTTCAATTTCCGGTTTTTCTGAATTGTTAACAGGAAAACTGTTTTCAACTTTAAAGAAAAGAATGTTTTCTTTCACATCCAGGTCAATGCTGATCCAGGCATCTTCCATTGACTCACTAAATCCATGTTTAAAGGCATTTTCAACGAAAGGCAATAGTAAAAGCGGCGCTACATTTGTTTTTGTAATATCTCCCCGCTGTTTAAAAAAAATATCAAACCCATTTTTGTACCTAATCTTTTCCAACTCAATATAATTCTGGATGTGTTGAGTTTCTTTTACCAGGGGCACGGTGGAAACATTTGTTTCATACAACATATAACGCATCAGGTCGGAAAGTTTTAAAATTAATTCCGGGGTCGCATCTGATTTTGCAAGAGCCAGGCCATAAAGATTGTTTAAAGTATTAAAAAAGAAATGAGGATGTATTTGAGATTGAAGATATTTAAGCTCAGAATATAGTTGCTCATTTTCAGCCTCCTTTAATTTACGTTGGCTTTGATACCATTGGAGAATAATCTTTGCACACAATGCAATAATTGCAGTAGGGTAGGTATACATTAAAAGAGTCTGCGTGATAACTACAAAATCCCAAAATTCATAAGATTGTTTTACTCCCTTATCAAAAAAGTAATGATACACATAAGGATAATAAATAAAGAGATTAATAGCTCTTTGAAGTAAAGCAACTACAACCATTGAAAGAATAAAATATGATCCAAAAAGAATATATTTTTTTCTTAGGAAGAAACGGGGGAAAAGAAAATACAGGGTCCAATATGTGCTTACCATCTGCCCAATCAGAAAAAAAAGATGGTGAGCAAACGATTCACTATAATCCCTCACCCCATTCATTGCGGGATAAGAAAAGGAATAAATGATCCACAGCAGGAGCCAAAAAGGTAGATGCCAGATTTTTTTATTAACTAAAATCTCAAGGTCAGGGGTATTATTCATCCTTTATGTAATAAAAGAATTAAATAGTGCATAACATTAAAGATAGTAAAATTGGCTACTTGTTAAAGATATTCATTCAAAAGGGGGAAATTTTGATGTGAATTGGTGATTTACTTATGCAAAAAATGCGTTGACGATATTATTCATCTGTTCACCCTGCTATATTCAGGTATCACATAATTCTTCTGAAAGTAATTACTTATTTTCTTTTCTTTCATGAAATATAATTACAGATACCTTTCTCAGGAAACTATATTTTCAAATGAGTATCACCGATAACAATAAACATATTGTGTTTATAAACGAAAATAATGAATTTTTGCAAAATGCTATATCAGGCGGCAACAGGATCATTATTACACAACTGAAAGAATATTTTGCAAAAAACGCCTTTTCAAATTTCAGTTTAAAGTTTTCACCAGAAGGGGGTATAGGGTTTAAAATTCAGGAAAAGGAAATTAATTTAAGTAAAAATGAAATGCTTTTAGCCGCCAGGCGGCCTGGTGTCCTGAGTTATATTGATTCTGAAAATGTAGTAACCTATATTTCAATTGATATATCACCGGATACACTGGATGAAGCATTCAATTTTTTGAAAAAAGAAAATAAAGAACTTCCGGTTGAGTTTAAAAGCTTTTTCACCTCTCCCCTTTTTTTTGATCATATTTGCAATATTCAAGAGGTAGCGTATTCCCAAATCATTAATCAACTGGTAAAAGCACTTTATTCTGAAAAAAGTTGCTTTTCATTTATCGATGATAAATGGTTTTTAAAATTAGCCAGGGAAATTATTAAAGAAGAATATTTTATTTATTTCGCATTAAATAATCTTCATTCATTAAAAAAATTAAGCACCAGAAAGGAAATATTACTACGCTTATTAAACGGGAAAAAGTATATTGATACGAATTATTTAGCCAACCCAGAAATATCAAAAGTAGCCAGCTATTGCAATTTATCTGTTTTTTATTTTTTTCGCTCTTTCAAACAGGCATTTCAATTAACTCCTTATCAATATTTATTGCAAAAAAGATTAGACCATGCTCTTTCACTTATGGTTTTAAATAGATATTCTTTAACTGAAATAGCATTTTCATGCGGTTTCCCGGATATATTTACTTTTAGTAAAGCTTTTAAAAGACAATTTCGTTACCCTCCATCCAAGCATATACTGATTAAAGCTGCTTAACATTTTTATGTCAAATAATGCTCTTTATACAGACTGTCTTTCAGCAGGGATTCATCATAGTAAATTTATCAATCATAATTTTTTTTCTGGCCGAAATCTGGTACAGAATTCCTTTAAAAAAACAAATGGTATCGGAGTAGATAAAGTACTACAGAAGTAAGGTACTGGCCGGATAATATTTGCTAATAGAGGTTTGACAGCATGCTGAAGATATAAATAAAAGGTTCAATAAAACTAAAATACTTTTTGTATTCACACTTTTATTTTGGACAGCCTTTATCTGTTATGCCTAAAAAAAATAGTCAATAATTTTAAAATAAAAGCTTATGAATCCTATTCAATCAAACCAAAGAATTGCAATTGTAGATATTTTAAGAGGCTGGGCCCTATTGGGAGTAGTCCTCATAAATTATGTTGATTATTATAATCTGGGTATTGATTTTAAAACTTTCCAACCCGATCATAGTACGAGCTTTTTTATTGGCATAACAAATGTATTATTTTCAGCAAAATCCTGGACTCTTTTAAGTTTATTATTTGGTTACGGATTTGCAATGCTGATGCAAAATATTGCTCAAAAAGGTATAAACCCCGGGATTTTTTTTACTAAAAGAATGTTTTGGTTATTAATAATTGCTCTTATAAACAGTGCATTTTACTGGGGAGATATTTTAAAGGATTATGCAATCATGGGAATGATTTTATTGTTATTCTATCGATGTAAGGCCAGAGTTACGTTTTATATTTCTATATGCTTACTTCTCCTTGTTCCTGCAGTTGCAGCATACGATCATAGTTTAAATCCCCCTTCCGGACTGACATTAGTGAATAATTATTCTTATTTACTGAAAAGCCACAACTTATTTGAGGTTTTATGGTTCGGCCTTGTAGGTACCTATCAATTTGAAATGCGCTCTTTAAACTATTTACTGATAGTACATTTAGTAATGTTGAGTTGCTTTCTGCTTGGTTTTTCGGCTCAAAAAATACAATTCTTTGATCATTTATTCGGGAATAAAAAATATATAAAAAGAATTTTTTGGTATAGTTTAAGTTCTATTTTGGCGATTGCTGCAATTGTTGTAGTATCCTTCAGATTGAAACTTACGTGGCTCCAATATTATTTTCCTTTTTATTGGGTCATTATTGCCAGTATGTTATTTATTGCATCCGCAATATGCTGGCTTTACGTTTCGAATAAGCTAACGGGATTCTTTAAATCACTACAGGTAATCGGCAGAATGACTTTAACCAATTACATTATTCAGAACATTATTGCCTTATTACTTTTTTCAGGATTTGGTTTTGGGCTCTCTTTAACTAATAGAATGCATATTGGTTATTACTTATTAATTGCCGCCCTGATATTTATAGCGCAGATCTTTTTTAGTAAATGGTGGCTGGCCCGATTTTATTATGGGCCTATAGAATGGATCTGGAGGCAATTGAGTTATGGTAATAAAATTGAATTAAGGAGAAAATAAAGAGGGTAGCATTATGTTGTCGTGAGACAAAAATATTTCCCAGATAACATACACGGTTTAATAATTAAATAAATTTGATGACACCTAAATAACTCATATGAAATTAAGGAAGCGATATGTTCTTATTTTGTACCCTGCTTTTTTTAGTGTTTTCTTAGGCTGTTATAATAAAAAAAGCCTTGCACAGGAACCTAATATTTCAACTTGTCGTTGTGGAGATAAATTCAATTCCCTTTACAAAAAAGTAAAGGAAGACTATATCGCCTATTATTTGGATAAGGCTAAGAGAGATTCTTTTAATAGCGTTGTTATTAAATTAATCGAAAAGGTCCAGGATGCTAATGAGATTGATTGCGAAAAATATATGCAGCAAGCCCTGGATGTTTTTCATGATGGTCATTTATTTACAATAACCTATCCGAAAACGGGAGATACCCTATTGATGAAATCCTATATTAAAGAGATAAAAGCGAGGCAGATCACTGTAGGTGAAGTTTTTAAATATTTTAAAAAGCAAACAAAGTATGCGCCTATTGAAGGTATCTATACTGATGGAGATCTTTTGTATGCCATAATTAAATCCCCAGGGAAAAGTATTACTTCTTACAAATTCGTTGCTTTTTCTTTTTCTAAAAATGCGAAGATTTCGGACAGTGCACATTATAAACTAATGCTAAATGAATTAGCCGAAAAAAATAAATTTGAGGGGATATTCTTAAACCGCTATTCTTTACCCAGATATACACGAGCCTTTTTGTTCAAAGACAATGAATTGTTAGCCACATGGGGTGGGATTTTATGGCAGCGAATTTCCATAAATAATTTCAAAGAGTTACAGAATGCAAATCTTGTAAATCCATTTATTCCTTCTGTAAAAAAAATTGATGATGAATCTGTTTTAGTTACAACACCTTCCTTCCTGGTGGATCGAAATAAATTTGATTCTGTAATTAAATTAAATGAAAAAATAATCAGCAATTCCAAATACCTTGTCATAGACTTGAGAGGTAATATCGGAGGAAATAATGTATACAGAAACCTTTTGAATTTTTATATTACTCTGGACACTTTAAAAATAGATGGAAGTTCATTGGTTTTGTCATCTGAGGATAATTATAATTATTACAAGTCATCTTTACCGGATTCAACTGATCCAATGCTCGCTTTTATGAAACTTAATCCAGGTAAAATTTATACGCGGACTACCAATTCAATGAGAGTATATTCTATTGCCAATAATAAAATTGAAAAAGTCGCCATAATAACAGACCGTGGGGATATGAGTTCAGCAGAAGCATTCATATTGCAGTCAAAACATTTAAGTAATAAAGTGATATTAGTTGGACAGCCTACCGGAGGAGTGATTGATTATACGAGTATTAATACAATTAAATTGGCGTGCCCGGAAACTTTATTCGGTTATCCTACCGGAACCATACATGATAAATTACCGTTAGATGGTTACAATCAAACTGGAATTATACCAGATATAGTTTTGCATAAAATATCATACCTTGAAATAGTTGAGATATTGAAAAATAAGAAGAAGGCTCTATAAGATATGTTTGGGATATAATCGAGCAAACAAATTGAAAGTAGTCAAAAAAAACAGGCTAATTATTCTTAAAAGCCGAATCATTGGGATTAAATGGTTTTGTAGCATTCGTGGCAATTCCATCCACAACCCTTGTTAAGGGATGCACCTGGTCTACAAAAGCAAGCTTCCGTCCATCTCTTGTCAGCATCCAGCTCTCTCTTTGCCTAGCTGACGTTTCAATCCTGCGAAGCCTTCCTGCCATAAACTGATTTCTTTTAAAGCTTTGATGTACGATCACTTTAGCGCTATCACCCACAAATGCTATCGATTCTATTTCATTATGAACGACTATGGAATCTCTCATGGCTTTGAACATTAATTTTGAGCGTTGACGCATAAATCGTGCTGATCCCTTGTTTCCTAAATAGTCAATTGTAGAAAAATCACTGGTATTTAAACTTAGTGTTGTACAAAGGTCCTTTTGTTCCACAGATCGGTCAAGTCTTTCATACTGCTTTGCAATGGCAACTTTTACGCCCGCAGTATCTTTCAATTCAAAATAGTCTTCGCCTACATCATTAATATAGGATGAGATCAATTGCCAGTCGCCATCGATCTTTTTGTAGGTGTCAGTATAGGAGGTTTTTGAGCGAACGGTCTTACCGCGTTCCTGCCATTGGGTCAATAGAATGCCATTTAGAATAACGAGACTACTCTTGTTGATCACTTTTTCATGTTGGGTGAGTATACGTAAACTATCTACCGGGTCAAAATTATTATAGGCATTTACAAAATTGCTTTTGCTCTCCACGATGCCATCGGCATGCACAAATATAAAATCTTCATCTATGTATGTTTTCACGGTTTGGGTATCCTTGTTCATTAAGGCGGTCAAAATAGCCGCTTCAACTTTCTTAACATCATTGATTTGAGCATGAGTTCGGCAGGCGAACGAGAAGAAGATGAATGCAAGTAAAAGTTTCATAAGTATGGCTTTGCTGCAATATGCATAAACCATATGCCATTTAACGGTATATATTTAGCAGAGCAGTAAATATTTAGTTTATAATGCTTTTCGATATGCAGAAGGAGTAATCTGGTAGACAGACTTGAAGGCTTTTGCCAGGTGACTGCCATCAGTAAAGCCAGACTCCCATGCAATTTCATCTACCGATAAATGTTTTTTATTAAGCAATTGCAAAGCCTTCTGGCATTTTACTCTTCTGATGTAGCAAGAGAAACTGCAATGAAAATACTTGCCGAATTCTTTTGATAAGGTAACGGGATGTATTTGTACCTGGGCAGATATGTAATCTAAATTCATGTTCGCCGGTGATTCATAAGAAATCAGTTCCCTGACCTTCTGTATCCATGAAGGCGTCTGTTTTGAAGGCCCATCACGAAGCACCTGTGTGAATACCTGAAGCAATAATCCTTCAATTCCTAATTTGGAATAATGATCGTTAATAATGGTTTCTTTGAAAATATTGGCGAATAAAGTTTTTACTATTACATCATCGACAACAAAACAACCGGGCAGTTGCCTTTTGTCAATATCAAATTTTTTATACCATCTGTCCTCCAGCTCAACGCTAAAATTCCGTGAATGAGGTTGGTAATTTTCATTGCAATGAGCTTCTTCAAAATTGTAGAACAACAGCATTCCCGGCTTGCATTCTATACTTTCGGTTTTTCTTCTCTCCACGCTTCCACCTTTTTGGATGATGGCGAAATAGGTGTTCTCGTGGTAATGCCAAGATGAGCAAAATCCTTCTTCATACTCATTGGAGGTTAAAATAATGCCATCAAGATCATATTCAAAAGTGTTTCTCCCCAGGTAAATACCTTTGCTCAGTTTTTGCATTATACAAATTAATCAAATAATACCATTTGAATTGCTAAAGTTGAGTGTAGCTGTTCCCTATTTCTTTATTACTTATTGGAACATGATTATTTCTTCTTTAGTATACCTAATAAAAGGGTTCTTTGGAATTTCAAGAAATGAAAATTAAGTAGAGTCCTGACCTGGGTTTGTTTTGCTCCCACGATCAATCATTTATCTTATGAAAAACATATTGGGTGAAACATTCTAAATGAAAGTGCTATAAATGGCGCTGATGCTAAAAGGCTAAAGTACGATACCTTAATAGGAAAATAAGAAGTAATCATATTGACTTCAAGGCTGCAATAATGCAGCCTTTTTTATTATATTTGCTATATGGCAAAGGCAAATACTGAAAAGGTGAATCAGATATTAAATGATAAAACTATTAAAGGTAAAGCCAAGGTTTCCTCAATCAGTCAGCTTCTAATTGACGGGAAATTATCTATTCAGCAGTTAATAGATGCAGCAAAAAACGAAAACGATACAAATAAGGCTACCGTTATTGAATCTATGGAATATGCCTCAAAGATGAAAGCTGATATTATTAATGAGAAGGGATTTGAATTTGTAATAGAGAGCCTAAAATCTGAAGCTCCAAGAGTAAAATGGGAATCTGCTAAAGTTATTGCCAATACAGCCCACTTGTTTCCTAATCTGCTAAAAAAGGCAATTGGTAACTTATTAGATAATACTGAACATTCTGGCACAGTAGTTAGATGGAGTGCGGCAGGTGCGCTAAGTAAGATTATCCAGTGTAAAACAGCATTAAACAAAGAATTGATACCAGCTATTGAGGCAATCGAAAAAAGAGAGGAAGATAATGCTATTAAAAAAATCTATCAGAAAGGACTAAAGAAAACACTTAATTCTAATTTTTTTAACCCACTTGTCCCAACTCATATATAGTTGCCTAAATCAAGGATCGATCACACAGCTATTTTGAAATTGAATCTCAGTGTATAGACACTCATTGATTCATATTGAAATATATAGCCACATTTTTATACAAATTGATACGCATTGATTTGCATGAATTTGTTTGGATGTGCAAGGATAAGTCATTGAAGTTAAGATATCACCACATCAAATTTGCTTAAATTGACTACCGAGCCGACCGACAATCGTTGTTGTTTGGAGGGATTTTATGGTAGAAAATAACAAAACCGCGTTAGGGTTCTTACCATTCCTTTATACACCGGAAATTCAATTTAACTAGGCCATTTTTTTCGATGAAACAAAAAGAAGAAAAATCTCTTTTCATTTTGAACGCCCCGAATGTGCTAGATTACGGATTTGCATTAACATTTCTAACACCCATTCTTCCATATGGTGTACATAAGATGGTTTGCAAGCTACTGGCGGTCAGATAGCTATTTCAGCTTGATGCAAAACTACCCTTGAGCTCTTCAAAGACAGCGAGTACCCAATAAGAGGCTATACCAAGGAATGAAATGATGGTATAGCACCATAGTAAAGCTCAGAATCAGCTTATACGTGGTTTTGATTCCTGACCATAACGGCGAAACAAGGCACTATTTCAGAAATCTAATTATTTCACCAAAATTGTTTTTCATCAAGATTGACCTTTCTAAGGAATCTATCAAATCTTTTTTATCCAGTAGTTTTCAAATGAATAAATATGATCAACTATCAATTGTTTAAACTCTAAAATTGGCAGTTGTTCGACAAACAAATACTTGACATTGGCAATATACATCTGTTGGAAGTATCTTATTGATTTTAACAAAGGGGCTTTCCTAATTGAGTCAATATCATTTATTAAGAATTTAGAGCCTCCGGAATCAAAAATCATTCCGTTTTCATAAAAAGTTTCCCCACCTTTAGACACTAGTCCAAAATCTTCTGCCTCAAAGTAATATAAGGGGGCTTCATTTTTTTTTATTATTAATACAGGAAATTTCATTAGCTACTTAAATTAATTTCTCTTATTTGATTCATAGATTCTTCCTCCAACGGCTGGGATTAGCCCAAGCTTAAACCAAGATGGGGTTGACGTGATGGGGTACAAGAATTGGGTAAAGGGATATCTTATACCACCAAACATTTGCCCATGAGCCCACCTCATATGCGCTGCTTGGCTTTCAAATCTTGTTAAATTCCATGTTTGATTTCCCAAAGGAGTAGAGACACGGCCTAGGTAAAGTTTCACATAATAAATAATGTATATTGCAAGTTATACTATTTTTAATAATAACTTATATTTGAAGAACACCATACTCACTGCATGTATTCAAAAGAAGAAGCCTACGCAAAAATATCTGACCTCGTAGAAAGATTTTCACTGCAGATTGAATCCTATAAAAAGAGTGACTACAATGAAACCCTTACACGACAGGATTTTATCAATCCTTTCTTTAAAGCATTAGGATGGCATATTGATAACTCACAGGTCAATGCGGAGGCATACCGTGCAAGAATACAATACATCGATGATAAAATAAATAAATTAGTTTATGAACTTTACAATCTAACACCCGAAGAAATTAAAATTATTGAAAGCGGTATAAAATAAACATTCTCATAAAAAGCATTTTGTAAATGAATCTTGAATCTCTTTCGCTTATATGGTTACTGGTAATCTTTGTTGGTGCTGCAATTTTCATCTGGATAGCAGGGATTAAATTATCATACACTACTGATGTGCTTGTTACACGTTTTGCAATCGGTGAGGCTATGGGTGGCTTGATAATACTTGCAATTGTTACAAATCTGCCTGAAATAGCAATAGTAGCCGGCGCTTCACTTCAGCACAAAATGGGAATAGCAATTGGAAATATTTTGGGTGGTATAGCTATACAAACTGTCGTGCTTGTTGTGCTCGATAAATTTGGTTTAGGAAAATCAAACAGCTTAACCTACAAAGCAGCATCACTTGTACTGGTATTAGAGGGAACACTTGTTATAGCAGTTTTATCATTGGTTATTGCAGGACATGAACTTCCCGGAAAAATTATTTTCTGGAGAATTACTCCTCCAGGCTTGCTGATATTTATTTTTTGGGTAATAGGCATTGTTCTTATAGCAAGGGCAAGAACAAAGCTACCCTGGATAGCAAATTTTACAGTACCGGGAATGCAAAAAGAACCACATGGGCACTCCCGTAAGAAAAAAGATGAGCAGGCAAAATTAAAACACGTCACCACATCAAAGATCATTATCATTTTTATTGTTAGCTCAATTATAACACTTGTGGCAGGCGTTGCATTGGAAAGATCCGGCGATGCAATTGCTACACATATAGGAATGGGCGGAGTTCTTTTTGGTGCAACAGTACTTGCGGCAGCAACATCATTACCCGAAATATCCACAGGTCTTGCATCCATAAAACTGAAAGATTATCAAATGGCAGTTAGTGATATTTTTGGGGGCAATGCTTTTTTGCCGGTGTTGTTTTTATTTGCAACATTACTTTCAGGAAATGCTGTATTGCCCGAAGCACAAAAAACTGACATTTATTTAACAGGCCTGGCAATGCTGCTAACAATAGTATATATATGGGGGCTTTTATTTCGTCCAAGGAAACAAATCCTTGGTATTGGTATTGATTCTTTAATTGTATTGATACTTTATATTTTTGGAATTGCAGGCTTATTTATTATTTCCTGATGATTTGTATGTTACAGGAGTATTGATTTATGGTAAAGTTTTCGGCGAATTTATATTTCACAATTAGAATATCAAATTGATAAATTATCCCCTGTCGCGCCTCCCTAAGAGCTTTGTGTATGCGGAACACGGCTGATAGAGTCATTGTCTGTAATTAAGTATATGCCTTGCCCTGCGGTAAGATAGAATTTAGCTGAACTATGCAAATGATCATTATGTAGCCGGTAACCCGCCAACGCACATATCCAGGCAGGGAAGACCAACCGCGGCGAAAAATAAGCTTGCCGCTAACGTGGCGGCCATTAGGCAAACAACCATAAAATTGCAATTACTGGTGGGTGGAGGTTATGGCCTGAGCATATGGGAGCCGGATCCAACTTTATTCAAGGAATGAAGCTATCGCAAGCAACGATTAATAAAAAGACGACTAACCCTGATCATGTTTTTGAGATTCATCCACTCACAATGGTAGGTGATAATGATGTGACGCATGCTATACATGATATCAAAGGATACGCACCAAAAGATGCCAAAAGCGCATTTAAACAAATTGGAAATAAGACTTGCAAAATTTCTTCAACTAAAAAGACGATCTCATTTCAAACAACCGTAATAGGGCAAAACTATATCGATATGTGGATCAGAATAGACAGCGTCTGGGAAGTTGAGGATGGGGCATTTGCATATTGTACGGTTTTAGATTCAAAGTTTAATCCTCAAAATGATAATGTCAACAAAAAAGCCGTTTCGAATAGAACAAGAGTAGTCTTTGTGAAGGATTCTGAAAATTTCAAGAAGGTGATGCAAAAAAATGTTGGAGACTTCATGCATATACTGGGAACACAACGAATTAATCTCGCAATTATTTCATTCAGGGAATCTGCTTCAAGCAACCAGCCTGGGGTAATAACATCGAAGTTGCCGTTTGAAATAATTGCGGCTGGTAACATTGAATAATGCATTGTCAATATAAACCGTAAAACTTACGAACTAAAATGTTTCAAACAAATACTTAAAATTAAGTTTGAAACCTTATGAAATTTTGTGCTAAGATTCAATTGGACTCATTATTAAATTAGTAGTGACCTAAAGCGGCCCTAACAGGGTTCCAACTGCTTTCTTGAATCCTTGCAATTCAATTGCTTCTTTGACCCTCTTACTTTGGGTGAAACAAGAACATGAAATGAAGTGGATTAGATCCGGTCACGCCCAATCCAGAACCCAAAGTGCGAATTCCGTGTGAATCAATTATGTTGATTGCCCGTTTTTGAGTAGCTCAATAAAGCAGTCAATATGGATGTCCCCTTTACTCGTGTTATTGATTCTTATTAATATCGTTTGGTACGCCGAGGAAGAATTATCGCATATTCCGGATTATTCTTAATTATTTTTGAAATAAGCCGTCTTATTATTATTTATTCCGCATATTCTTGAATCTTCCAGCATTGGATTAAATATGCGGAAATATTCATTCTTATTTTGAAATATTTCTGAATCCGATTAATTATTCAGGCACAATTATTATTATACAAGAAAAGTTCAATACATTCTGGAATATGCTGATTAAGTTCAACACATTTTATTAAAAGAACCCCAATATCAAGTTAAATTCTGATGAGAAGGAAATATATTGAATAGTGAAATATGGTGCGTGACCGCGTTAGGGTCCTAACCATAACTTAATACGCCCTGTAATTCAAATTCTAGCTAGTCAATTTTTCCCGGTGAATAAAAGAATGAGTAAAGTGATCTTTTTCATTTTCATTTTTTAAATTTTTTTTGAAAGATTTTAAAAACTACTTATTTCTTTTCAATATGATAAGTAACTGTTCGGGTGTCTGGTGCATTTTGGCCACAAATAGTCTCAACTATAACCCCGCCTGAAATACCATATGACCCTTTCATAAGGTTATCTATAGGTTTAGCCCCTGTTTCAATAGCCCCTGTAGCTGTTGCCTCAAAACTGGCCTCGGTTCCTCTTGAGATCATGTCATGGTTATTATTAAATTTCCAGAATGCTTCAACCTCGCCCTTTAATTCAAGTTCCCCGGAAGCTTTCACCCCGCCACTTGTTTCCGAATGAGATATTTTTGTACCCGCCGCCATTGAAACTCCTAATTTGAAATAATCATCATCTTTAAATTTTCGGTTATAATCTTTTTCAAAAGAAAGTTTAATAGAAATAGGAGCCGGAACTATACCCTCAGTACTAATAGAGATTTTAGTCTTGTCACAATTATTATCAATCTTTATAGGTCCTAAAGGGATGCTCTGGGGGACAGTATAGCAGGGGCCTGCAAAGGTCTTTAAAGGTTTCAGTTTTTTTGAATATGGATCAGGAGATGCATCCGACATTAATCTTAATTCAGTAGTGCAAACATCATAAGGCATATGCATAATAATATTATCGCCTATTCCAATAAGTGCAAATATCCATTTGCCATACATTATTAAATACGCTTTTCTGACATTGCTTTGGCGCAATAAATTCACATACTCATTCCATTGTTGGGTATGCACTCTTTTAATCAAAGGGGAGGAGTTGCGGATATAGGAATTGGAGCTTTCAAGTATCTTATCAAAGTATTTATTCCATATCCTGCCTGCAGCTTCTATGGCTGAGTTTGTACTGCTGTGGACAATAGGGACCCATTTGCATAATACAGCATTCGTACACGTCGTATCAGTACCGCAAGGCCCCATATCTTTTCCAAATTGGGCGACCATATCTGCCTTACTGGCCTGTAGGGGCATCAGAAAATTCGATAGTTCTTTTTCATATTGTTTTGAGTACCAGTATACTTTTCGCATAAAAAGGTCGCTCTCCTCGTGAAAAAGATTTACATATTTTTCATAACTAGCAGGTATTACTTTATCCCCGTGTTCGTCAAGATAAGGGATTGGCTTTAAGATCGGCAAGGTGCTCATCTTCTGTCTGGGTTCATCTGTACACTTTTGCAATCCATCCTGTATCGTTTTTTGAGCGCTGCCCAATTTCCCAAAAAACTCAGTCAAATCCATTGCATCATTTACAAAGATGAACTTCATGCCCGGAACCTTTACTTCATCATCATCTGCAGTAGGGGGATTCTGATCGGGGGTATCATCAGCTACATTATCAAAAGTATGATCTGTAGTAGGATCAATATCCGTACCTACAGTAGCTAAAGCATTCTGGTCCATTATTCCTCCACAAAGACCTGAAAACTCCTGTGAAGGCCCGCTTCCTCCATCGCCTCCTCCAAGGCCTGTAACCTCTTTCATCAGGCAATCGAAAAGTGCACCCAGATCCCCTTCATTATAGGCAATGATAGCCAGTCCCTCCATTGCACTTGAAAAATCAGGGTCAATTTTTAGCACTTCATTGAAATACTTTTTAGCGGCTCTATAATCCCCATAATAAGAACAAGCCCATCCAAGGTTGGTTTTTATTACCAGTGAGCTGTCGTGTAATAAGCTTAATGCATATTGAAAAGCGGATATGGATTCTTTATACTTAAGGTCATTTCTATAAAGAATAGCAAGATCATTAATAGACCATGGATTTGAAGGATGTTTAATTATATCCTTACATATTAAATATTCCCCCACGAACTTAGGCATTCCATTAGCCAACATCAACATGGCTGTACCTGAAACATTGATAGAAGTGTCGTTTAGCATTCTATCCAATTGGCCTTTCAGAACAACATCAGTAAGATCATGCTGCGCAAGGACAAGAAGGTTTTGGGCAAGAGTAATTACATAAGCTTGCGAAGAAACAGGAATATTTGTTACACTTATGCCGGGCTTATTTACAGGAAGACTTTTCGTGTAATCAATTCTGTAAGTTTGTATCTTCTTAAGTACCTGATCATTATTTGCTTTGGCTTGTCCTACAGCACTATTAATACCAGCAATTTTCTTTAGCGATAGCTGTTTTATATACTCCTCCTGCTGAGCCTTAGTCATTTTACTTAACGCTTCCGTCTGTAGATATTGCTCCTGCTGGGCGGGAGTCATCTTACTTAATGCATCCTTTTTAAGATACTCTTGCTGCTGGGCCGGAGTCATTTTACTTATCTCTTGCTGTTTAAGATATCCCTCTCGTTCCTGTTCTGTCATTTTACTAAGATCAGGCGTTTGAGCCGTAACGCCCTGCATCATTAGAAACAAAAAGGCAACTAAAAGCCCAAAGTATTTATATTTCATTTTCCTTAATTTAATAGTGAAGCAAGTTTACTAATATCCATTCCTTTTAATATTTGTTCAGCCAGTTCAGAATTACATTCTATGCGAATGGTAACGTTATTAACTGATAAAGTAGTACCCGATTTTACTATTACAGGCATAACCTTTATAGTCTCGCCCCCATCACTGTCTTTTACGATAACAGGAGCCTTCCAATTTCCTATATAAATATAATCAGCACTTACGGAAGATTCAATTCCTCCGCCTCCGCCTGACTGCATATACGGTGATTCAATTACATAAGATGCGCCGGGAGCTTTGAGCATCTTATGGCCATCTTTAAAAATATACATACTGGAATAGGTACTATTTACTCCTGCATAAATTTTAATACTTGTCGACCCAGTCATCTGTTTTAGAAAGCTTGCTATTTCAGTTACGCCTTGAGTGCCTCCGCCATTAACGAGTTCATTATATCTCTTTTTAAAGGTGGCGTATTTATCATTTTCAGGATCCATTTCCAGCTCTATGCCATAACTACCCAAAAAAGAAGAATTATCAGAAGATCTGGGTGCGTGAGTAATTGGATCTAAGGTTGTAATTTTCTTTACCAGCCAATGGTCGTTTTGGAACCCGGATACTACATTTTCAAAAGCTTTTTGAAAAGCAGTTTTTACTTCAAGATCATATTTCACTTCACACTCTGTAGGGCTTCTGTCTTGTGCCCCGGTAAGCTTGTCATGAATCGCATTATCGCAGTCTTTAAAAGTAAGAGAAGTTGATTTAGCAGTTGGTTTTGCTGCCTTCTTTGCAAGGCTAAAGTGTCCGTTAATTTTTATGATGTCCCTGCCATCTGAAATGAGACCCGAAATATTTCCGGAAATATTTTCATCAGATATTTTTTCAACCTTTACTATTACTTGCTGATCGCCTTCAGGATGTGCACCCAGCCCATCACCATAAGTATCTTTATCAGGGCAACTAAGAAGGAAATCTCCGCTTCTGTCCCCGGCATGACTTGTTTCATTAGTTATAATATACGCATCTTTTTTTCCACTCCATTCAATAGCAAGGGTTAGTTTCCGGGAATCATAAGGTCCTTCGAAATTTATTGCACAATGGCTGTCATTTGCAGTAACAAACCAATCTGTAGTATAAACTCTATTGAAATCTATTCTTTGTTTTTTGATCTTCGGGCTGCTTATTTCAATATAATTTTCACCAGAGAATGTAACAGTTTGGGCTAAACAGGACATTGCAAGGCATGTTGCAATAAGAAAGGAAAATAGTTTTGTCATATTTTAATAATTGTTTATAGAATAGCTGTTAATAAAAACCTTTTTGTCGAAAAATACATTCACTTATTGATGATATTTATCATTAACGCAAACCTGTGCCTGGCAACCATTAGTTGTGGCATCGCCATAACGGGAGCGTGGCTTATGATCACTAGCATTAACCCCCGTACCTGTTTGTGATTTACATAAGTTTATACCTGTTAATTCAGAATAGCTGTTTTTTTTCTGCCATCGCTCTACAAGCAGATAATAATTTCCGTCCTCTCCTTTATATGCATTTCCATCATCATAACGCATAATACAATCCTCAACTCCACTACAAGTGCCATGCTGAAGTCTAAGCCGAATGGGAATGCTTCCGCTCGGATTTTTGAAAATATTATCCTGCGGTGTAATGGGTGTAACCTTCAAATCATCCCAAAAAAGTTTTACTGGAACCGCGTCAAAGGTTCCGCCCATGTAAATCTTGTCAGGAACGCTGGGAGAAGTCTTGAAATCAGTATTGTTAATATTCTCACCCACATCTCCATGGTGCTTAACACTACAATAGTGGAGCATTTCATGGGCAACAGTTACCGCGTATTCATCTGTAATTATTTTAGCGTGGCCATTAGGATTAACAGCTATACTTGTATCATTGATAATATCACCAGTAACGCTGCTGTAGCCCTCCATCCTTGCACTAAAATCCGCAGTTATTACAAGGCAATACCAATCTTTAAGGGGCCTCACATCATTTTTATTTTTACCAAAGGCTGCTGCATACCCTAAGGATCTTGGAGAAGGCAAAAGAAGTAAACCACTTTGTTCATGCAGGTGAGCATACCCAGAAGTATTAAAATTTAAAACCTTATTATTTGTAAATGGCGGTAAATTAAGTGTTATCAATTTCCCATCCCCCTCATAAACATTCTTCCCGATATCTATGCCAAACTCCTCAGCTTTGAATTTATCGTGCGTAATAAAACCGGTAACAGCTGCAAACATATTAATTCCATCATGTGACCGGGTAGGAAGCGCTTCTTTTTGCGCCTTTTCTAATGCTGATCCTGATGGTAAATCAACAGCAGCACTTATCAATGCATCCCGAACCTTATCACAGATCATCACATCTTTTTTATGCGGATCAGTTCGAATATGTACCTTGTTCTCTATAAACCCACGATATTCTTCATATAAACTAAAACCATCGCCCTTGTATGGATTTTTTTCCAGCATATCCTCTGAATCATCATCATTATCATCTTTTAAACCGGTAGCTTTATTTTGCTCTTTCCAAAAATCCGCTATTTCGGAATTATCATCTGTACGATAAGGAATAGTGGCATAAAGCTTTTTACTTTTCTCCTCTTTTGCAATAACTATATTCCCGTCATCCAATATAACAGTTGCGCTTATACATCCATAAGCGCCATAATCAAAGCAGGCCACATTTATATCCCTGCTCCCGCTCCCGGTAAGTATCCGGTTCAGTTTTTCCGTTTCCGGATCGGGTTTTTCATTTATCGCCAGTAATTGCAGATCTGCTTTTGTGCCTGGCTTATCGGAAGGATAGTTCATGGAATAACCAGGTTCATGAGAAACATTCGTAAGAAAGTAAATAACCGACTTGATATTGGAAGTTATTTTCTGATCAGGATTTTTTTTATCTTTTGTAAATACGGTAAATGAAATATTATTACCCGTGGTTTTTTCATCCTTCGGATCAGGTCCTTCCGGCAGCCACTTATGATACACATCAGCACTGACCGACGGAACAATAAATGCTTCTATATCCGTTTCTCTCACAATTAATACATGATACTCAATTTTTTTTTCACTTTTAATTTGAAGTTCATCTGTATTTTTCGGTTCGGTTTTTTCTGATACAGAACAGTCGATAATAAATCCATTTTTAAATGGCGTGATCACATCCTTTGGATTTCCCAAATTCAGCCGGTAAAAATTTTCAGTTGTAACCGGATATTTTGCATCTAACCTTTCCGGATATGCTGGCGTATATTGATGAACCTCGTAATACCCGTTTTGATCAAAAGAAAGACCCCCGTTCAATCCTTTTGTTCCGTCAGGTAAAGGATCGTATTCAAAATTAATTGCGGGGGTTTGTTCCGGTTTACCTTTATAATAATCCTTCCTGGTATCCTGCAAACCCAAAACAGCATCACTGTGTTCACCATCTGTTGTTTCGGAAACGTATCCGGAGGTAAGTGAGGAGAGCACTTTATCACCCTGTTCCATTGTGATCTGGAGATGGCCATTTGAAATATTGGCTGATTCAATGACCATCTCTGCCATAGCAACCATTTTAAGAGAATGATTCGACACACCCTGGTCATTTTTCCGCGTGCTGTTTTGCGTTTCTTCGTAAGTAAAACTTATATGCCATTTTACAGCCTGTTGTGCAACCAGTATTTGCAGCGTCCAGAGATTAAAAAAGCTGTATAAAAATAATTTTTTGATATAGAAATATTTAATGAAGAGGATCACATTTTCACAAACTCCACGCGCCTGTTATTTGCCTTGCCTTCGGGTGTTGTATTGTCGTTAATAGGTTTTGTATCTCCAAAACCTTTTGCAGATAATCTTGAAGCATCGATACCCATTTTTAATAATTGGTTTTTTACTGCGTCTGCCCTTTGCTGGGATAAACTAAGATTGTGTACTGCTGTGCCTGTATTATCTGTATGGCCGTCAACCTCAAACTTTATATCAGGATTATCTTTTAATACCTGTACGATCATATTCAATGTACCCATGCTTTCAGGTTTTATGGTCGCTTTATCTATATCGAAGTTGATGCCATGTGTAACAATTTTTGATTCGGTGAACTTTTTACCGATCATATTCATTTCTCCTCCTGAAGCAATGCGAACATTTTTAAATATAATGGGATGGTCCTGTTCACCGATGCCTTCAAATACCATACTTACAAAATCCCCATGGGTATCGGGGATCACAAATATTCTGTTTTGATCAATATAGATCTTCATTTGATGGTTTTTGACGGCAATGGCCATATGATGCCACTTGTTCCTGAAATTTTCCGTCCAATCCTGTCCTGCAGCGCCTTTTGAAAGAGCACTGCTTCCAACAGGTGAAAAATTTACTTCAGAAAAGCTGATATACAAGGGGGATTCTTCTCCTTCATTGCTGGTCTTAAAATCAGTTATCAATCCGAAAGAGCCTTCGGTCTGTGCAAAAAAATCGTATTCAATGGTGAATGGATCGGTCAGGTAATTTTGTGTTTTCATTCTTGGAGCAACAACCACGTAATTTCCATCTGTAAGAAATAAAGCTTCTTCACCTGTTGGAACTTTATTTAGAACAGCCTGCCCTCCCTTTAACTCCCAGTGCGCCGGGAATTCCCCATCCTGGTCGCCAACGAAATTGTCTTCAAATAATATTTTATCGCCAGGCACAAAATCATAGTTCTGGTAAACTTTTAAACTTTGATTTGGCGCAGCGGGTTGATTATCATCCTGTGCATGTAGGGCACCATTCCCGGCAAATAGTATGGCGATCAAAAAAATTAATTTCTTCATACTTAAGTTTTAATGATCAAAGTGATGGAAAATAACAGCGCAGGACAATCGGATAAACATCTGATTTTAATCAGTGGAGGCATCATTGGGTTTATGCAGGACCTTTGCAACAGCCTGCGACTTGGAGTTCACGTGCAGTTTTTGATAGATATTGCAAATATGTGTTCGTACAGTGGAGATGCTCACAAAATATTTTTCAGCGATCTTAATATAGCTAAGTCCATCTACCAGTGCGTATAGGATCTCTTTTTCCCTTACCGTGAGCTTATAATCCTCGATCGTTTTTGATGAATTGGAATGAAACACATTAATGACCTTCCTGGCGATACTGGGGCTCATGGGAGCGCCGCCACGGTATAGTTGCCAGATGGCTTCGATGATCTCTTCCGGCGGCGTTTTCTTTAAAAGATAACCCGATGCCCCGGCCTTTATGGCTGCAAAGATCTTTTCATCATCTTCAAATACGGTGAACATCAGAATAAGAATGTCATCAAAATTACTGGTGACCGTTCGCACACCCTCGATGCCTGATATATTGGGCAGACCAATGTCCATCAACAAAATATCGGGACAGGATTTGGAAAGCTCGCTCACGATATTCATCAAATTACCAAGCGACACAACACACTTCAACCCCTCGGTTTTATTGAATAGTTGCTCCAGGCTGTTCCGCAGGGTATTGTTGTCTTCTACAATGCCTATTTTTATCATTGAGCAAATTTTATAAAATTAATCCCGCAATTCATATCGGATATTCATTTGATTTTTACTTTTAAAATTATTTTGGTACCCTCCCCCGGTTTTGTTTCAATGATCAAAGCGGAGCCCATTAGTTGCGACCGGTGCTGCATGCTTAAAAGCCCATTGCCATATTGAATGCTGTTCTTATCAAAACCCACCCCATTATCAGAAAGATATAAACTCAATATCTTATTTTGATGTTTTACTTTAATGGACGCCTGTGTGCATTGGGAATATTTAATGAGATTGTTGATGGCTTCTTTTAAGATCAGATAAATATGCTGTGTGTACTCCATTGACAGCTTTACATCCTTTACGGACTCATCGATCAAAATTTCATAATTGATATTTTTAGCCTCAAAGACCTTGGATGCAAAGCGTTTGATCCTTAACAGTAAATTTTCAAGTGTGTCGTTTGCGGGGTTGATGCTCCACACGATATCATCCATTTTTTCCATCAGGGACAAAGAGATCTCCTTTATTTCTGATATCATATGTTTTGACTGCGATGCATCATTTTCTTTAATGACCATATCGCTTAAAATAGAAATGGAGCTTAGGGTTGAGCCAATATCATCATGCAGGTCGGTTGATATCTTGCTTCGTAATTTTTCCAGTCTCAATGCATGCCTTAACTGGTATTGATAAATAAGATACACCAATATTACCGCAATAATTACCAGGAGCGAAATGAACCACCATGTTTCCCAGAACGGGTAATGAATAATAAAACTTACCTGTGCAATTTGACGGCTCCAGGAACCATCATCATTCTGCGCCTGTACTTTAAAGGTATAATTGCCGGGATGTAAAATATAACTTACAAAATTCCTTTCCGTTGCAGCGCTCCAAGCTTTATCAACCCCGGCAAGCATATAACGATATCGTAAAATATTTTCGGTTCCCGGGTCAATACCTGCAAATTCAAAGGAGATACTATTCTGATCATAATTCAGGTCATATGTTCTTTCCGGGTTTGTATAAGGATGAAAATTTGAATCAGCCTTACCTGAAATGCTGATCTGCGTAAAGAGAACCGGAATATCCGAATTGATTATTTTATTTTTATAAGGATAGTAATAGAGCAGGCCATTGTTTCCTATAATACAGGATGAATCAGTATACAGGATACTGTTTGTTTCAGGAGAGATAACATCATTATTGAATTTAATTTGCTTTATGAACGGATGATCATAATCTCCTGATAATATGTGCAGGCCATTATTGGTTGCCATATAAATGGTATCTCCCGAAACAGCTATGTCTTTTACCCAGCTTGCACCTAGTCCATTGCTGTCATCAAAATGCCAGGTAGTATTTGTTGTGGCGGATAGGATATAAAGCCCATGAGTCCTGGTGCCAAAAAGCATATTGCCTTTATTATCCCGTTTGCTGCACCTGATGCGCAGATCTTTAAAAGCGCTATTCAGATTAAATTTTTCATCGGGTTGCAGTTTGCCATTTTCCAGGTAAAACTTATTTATGCCTTTGTTGCGGTAACCGATCAAAATATTATTTTGTTTATCTGTTATGATACTGCTGATGAATTCATTTGACTGATGGGATACCGGAATGTGCTGAAGTGTATTCGCGTGTAATAAATAAATATTCCCGTCTTCGGTTCCTATCCAGGTATTGGCGCTGTCATCTTCAAAAATACAGGTGGATCTTAATGGAAATTTTATTTCTATACTTTGATCAGAAAGGCTTGCAATTCCGGCATCTGTTCCCGCCAACAGTTCCTTTTCTTTTGTAGTGAACAGCCATAAAACATTCCCGATATCTTTTTTATCTACCTGCAAAATGTGTTTATAATCATTTCCTTCTTTTTTATAAAGCCCGCTCTCTGTTCCGATCCATAAAGACCCTTCTTTATCCTTTGCCAGGGCAGTTACCACATTTTCTTTAAATGTTCTTAAATAGTCAAACCTGTAATATTCGGAGGGTAATTTATACAAGCCTTTATCTGTGCAAAACCACGTGATGCCTGCATTGTCGCAATAAATATATTTTACGTTGGTTGAGATTCCATTTGTTTCATCATAACTAAACACACTATCATTATTTATCCGGTAGATCTTTTTTCCCGTTGCCCATATTTCATCATTATTAATACTTAGCTGACCAATATCCTCGTCGGTTAAAAATCGTTTTGCGGGGTTTGTAAGATCTAATAAGGGCGTATTTAAAAACTGAAGGACACCTCCGGAACCAGCTATCCATATCTTATCTTTTGTTATTCTTATTTTGCTTATTGAGTAACCCGGAACCGTTGAATAGTTTACGAATTTGTCATTTACTTTTTTATAATAATGCAGTCCGGAATAATTACCCAGCAACAAATTTCCGTTTTGGAGTTTTGCTATACTGCTATAGCTTTCCCTGTGACCCGGATCAATAGCGGTGAATTTATTGCTATCAAAAATAAAAGCGCCTTCATCTGTTGCTACGGCATAGTGCAATGCATCAAGCTGAACCATATCAAATACATTATTTGAATTAGATTCAAGGTGTGCCCTATCCGGTAAAAAATTTATGAAATGATCATTTGAGAATTTATAAATACCATTATAAAATGTAAGTATCCAGATATCACCATTATCATCTTTGAAGAAATGAGTAACATATAATTGTCCGGCAGGCGATGGAATGGAAGGATGATAAAATTTAGTTCCGTCGAACCAATTAACCCCATATGGTGTTCCTATCCATAATAAACCGCGGTCATCTTTTATTGCTGCATAAATGAATTGTGTTGATAAACCATCTTTAATTCCATAATTTTTAAAGGGTAAGACCTGGGAAGGGGACTGCAAAGAAAAAAACAGCACAAAAATGTATAGATACTTTCGTAACATTAGTTGTTACGTAAGTTAATTCTTTTACCTCCCCTAAATCAGTAAAATAAAAGAGTTGGCATTCCCATCAAATGACCCCTTCCGGATATCCTCGGCCTACCAGCGGGCCTACCCGGCCCTATTTAGGAGTATGAAAAAAGCCCAGAACTTAAGCGGGGCTTATATTCTGGGCTTTTAGGTTGTGGTGTGGGGCGACATGAAATTATTTTATCATATTTAACTGTTTGAATTAATTTCAGGCAAGAGAAAAATATCAGCTACACTTCTTCTTTACTAATCTTAACTCTTAGAGTATATTCTGATAAAGCTATCCGGCCTACTAGTAGGCCGCAGTAGAGTCCATTTCTATATTATTAGCCCACCTATAGACGTTAGTAATTAACACACTTGATTTCAAAAAACATTGTTCTTACAGCTTATTCTTTCTAACTTTAAGGTGGTCAGGCTGATTTGGTCCATTTATTTGATCCGCTCATGAAAAAGATCTTGTTCATATTTGGAAATATTTTTCATCACTGCGGCAAATCCTCTGCCATTATTTTTCTATTCCTTTTACCGCAACTTATCATTGCCCAAAATATAACAACTATTGCAGGAACAGGGACTCAAGGTTATAATGGTGATGGGATACTCGCTACCACTGCACAATTGAATAATCCACAAGGTTTAGCTGTCGATGCGTCAGGAAATATATTTATCGCTGAACTTAGTAGTTCCCGTATCCGCAAAGTAGATTTAAGCACTGGCTTAATAAGTACTATAGCAGGAACCGGAACGTGTGGTTATAATGGCGATGGGATTCTCGCTACCAGCGCACAAATATGTGTGCCATCGGCAATAGCTTTTGATGGGAATGGGGATCTGTATTTCACAGATCGGGGTAATAATCGCATTCGCAAAATCACAATCTCTACAGGTATTATCAGCACAGTTGCGGGAACAGGAACAAATGGGTATAACGGAGATGGGATTGCTGCTACGGCTGCACAATTAAGTAATCCTAATGATGTAGCTTTTGATGCAAATGGTAATTTGTTTATTGCAGATTGGCTCAATAGCCGGGTACGCAAAGTTGATATGAGTACTGGTATTATTAACACCATAGCAGGAACCGGGACGGCTGGTTATAACGGAGATGGAATTGCAGCCACCACTGCTCAATTAGGTGGACCCTGTGGAATAATATTTGATAACGCAGGAAATATTTACATTGCTGACTTAACAGGCTATCCCATTCGTAAAATAACCATCAGTACTGGTCTTATCAGTACAATAGCAGGAACAGGGGTCACTGGTTTCAATGGGGATGGGATCATCGCCACCTCCGCACAATTAGGCTTTCCAGCTTATATAAGGTTTGATGCTGCTGAAAATATGTATATCGGGGAAGGGGATCCCCGAGTCCGCCTAATAACCAAAGCTACCGGTATTATCAGCACAATTGCCGGAACAGGAACTCAAGGTTATAATGGTGATGGGATACCTGCAACCTCTGCGCAATTGAGTGTTCCCTGGAATGTATATTTTGACATATTAAACTGCAATATGTATATCGCCGAGCAATCTAATAATCGCATCCGTAAAATTACAGGAGGGTTTACAGGATGCCCATCGCCAGTGGCTCCCGGAAACCTTGTTTCCTGCCAAATATTTCCTGCTGTTTCTATAAATAATGCAAACAAAAATTCATGGGTTCCTATTTTTGACAGTTCCGGAAACATTGCTGCTGAGATCAATGCCAACGGGAATAGTCTTGGTATAATAAACACATCATTATATACCAAAAACGGCACCTGTCGGTATGATGGCAGCCACAGGATATACCTGAACCGCAATATCACCATCACCCCGCAAAATCAACCATCCCCTGCCGTTAGTGTACGCTTATATATATTGAAAGCAGAACTGGATTCCTTAAAAACAGCCTTGAATGACCAGGGGCAGCCATCGATGGTGGCATCCATAAATGATGTGGATGTATTCAAGAACAGTGATGCCTGTGCATCGGTGGGTAGCATAAACGCATTGCCACTTGCTGCAACGAACGGAGCGTATAATTCAGATTATTATTTACAGGCAAACATCACCAGCTTTTCCAGTTTTTATTTTGCTAATAAAATACTGCTAGCTATACTCGCGGTCAAGATCAGTTCATTTACTGGTAAACGTGCTGGTACTGTCAATGTATTGCAATGGACAGCCAGTTGTAACGGGCAGCTCAGTTTTGGCATTGAACGCAGCGCCGATGGTATTCATTTTGAAAATATCGGTAATGTGCTAGCTACTGCCGCGGATTGTAACCAGCCTTTTGGCTTCACTGATCATAATCCTTTAATCAGTAATAATTATTACCGGTTAAGGATAAACGAAGCAGGAACTGCTACCGGCTATTCTAATATTATTTTATTACCCGGAGATAAAAACGGGCCACTATGGATAAGTATGGCGCCTGATCCGGTAAATGGTTCAGCAATACATCTACAGGTCAGTTCTGCAATTACAGACAGGGTTGAATTATTGATAACAGATATTGCCGGGCGCATTATGCTGCGGCAAACCTTAATCGTGCAGGCCGGCAGCAATAATGCATCAATAAATGCAACAGGTTTGGCAAGCGGAATTTATTGGTTGTACGGTTTTGGTGAAGCCGGAAGAACAAATGTGGTAAAGTTTGTAAAACAGTAATGATTTGCTGCCTACCAGTAAGAAAGACTTGATTGAATAATTACACCACCAATTTCAAAGCAAGTTTACTCTTGTCTTCCGGTCTTCAACATTTACCAAAGCATGGCAATTGCTCCGAACCATGTTCGGGCAGGTGCATGATGGCACGGTAATACTCACCACCCTCGCCATTATTAAAGTAACGGTCATCATTACCCTCATAGTGATCTTTCACCGGCTGATGAGAAATACAAAGGTGTTGGATGTTGCGGCTAAAATGCCCTGGTGGCTGGCAGGATTGATCTGGGCGGTATTATTATTTTTACTGATCTGAAGCCAGGGGAGCAGCAGTTCATTTATAAATTTCCAGTTGTAAAAGAAAACAAGGCACATCCTTTTTTGCGGGTAAATAAACTTTGCCCTTGTTATACCTATACTGTTACGCTGTAACCGGGGCTATTATGCTTAACATATGTGAATGATGTAAACTATTATCAGTAATGTGTAACAATTGTAAGTAGGAGAACGCTCACCTTTACATATTTGAATGGGAATCACAAGTATAAATCAAATCCTGCTATATTTTATTTAATGTTCAGTTACTGGCCGGTAATGGTATTAAGAGTATTTTAATACTTACAACAGGGTATTCTTTCCGGTGATTATTTCCATTCACCAAAGCTTTATAAGCAATGCAAATATTTTTACATGGTATTAAATAATAATTCTTTAGTTGTACATATAAAAAAGCATAGTATCCTGATGCAGCTATTTGTCAGCCTCAGTTTATTGTTGCTATTTGATCCATATTCTCTTAAAGCTCAAAAAAAAGCAGCGCATGATTCCAGTTATTATGTTACTTATCCCCAAAGTATTACGGCGCGTATTTATCTTTCAAGGAAATATGCGTCATTAACCATCCCGGCTACGGATGGACTAAATGATCTTAAATACAGGCCAAATGCAAAATTGAATTTAGGGATCGGGGCTACTTATAATAATTTGTCTTTAAATGTTGCTTATGGTTTTAGCTTCTTAAATAAGAACACAAGCGACATAGGTTCAACAAAGGGGATTAACCTGCAATTACATCTTTACCCGAATAAATTAACCGTTGATCTGCTGGGTATCTTTCTTAAAGGATATTACCTGGATCCCAAAGGGTATACGGATAAAAATGCCAACAGCTACTATTTTAGAGATGATGTGAAAACTACGATGGCTGGCATAGCTGCTTATCGTGTGCCTAACGCAGGGAAATTTTCATACCGTGCTGCATTTGTACAAAATGAATGGCAAAAAAGATCTGCAGGCTCTGTTTTGTATGGGGGGGAAGCCTATTATGTATCTTTTGCCGGCGACAGCGCGTTGGTCCCCGGAAAAATAGCAACAGGATATCCGCAGGCAGGTATAAAAGAAATAAAATATTTTACCATCGGGCCTGGTGCGGGCTATGCATATACTTTGGTTATTGTAAAACATTTTTATATAACCGCATCAATAATTGGTAATGTTGATCTCAATTTTTCTACAGAAGAAGGTACTACACAAGACAAAAAATTTGGCCTTAAACCTGCAGCAGTTTACAAGGGCGCAGTTGGGTATAACAGTGATACCTGGAGTATATCCGGCACTATCACCGGCAATGCAATGATGGTAAAAGGCGCTTCCTCATCAAAGGATTATTGTGTACCAACAGGAAATTACAGGTTCACCCTCGCTAAAAAAATAATGATCAAAAAACACTAAGCTCTTCCGATCCTTTTTTTCATCTGTGTTAAACTGTGTAATTTGTGGCTAACCCATTTGCTGCAGGCAAATGAAATAATATTTTATATGATCACAGCCCGGCCAATAGCTTGTTTAATTCAGCCGAATTAATTTTATTGGTTATAAACAAACCTCCGTTAACAATCTCGAACCTCCTGTATGGATCTATTATATAGCAATAGTTTAGGTCACTTATTTCGGGATCACTCAATCGATGACTCAAAAAACATCTTTGTCTAACGATATTAAACTTGGCAAATCCCAATCCACATTTCAGTTTGGTAGTAAATTCCTACAAGAATAAGTAGAGTCCTGACTTGGGTTTGTTTTGCCCCGACAATCAATCGTTTATCTTATGAAACGCATGTTGGGTGAAACATTATTAATCAAGGATCGATCACGCAGCTATTTTGCAATTGAATCTCGATGCATAGACACTCATTGATTCGTATTGAAATATATAGCAACATTTTTACACAAATTGATACGCATTGATTTGCATAGATTTGTTTGGATATGCTGGAAATTTCAATGTCTCAGCCCCATCTATTTCAAAAATAATAGCCCCCTCAATTCGTAATGTTTTTCAGTTCTAATTAATTACATTTAACAACTGAGAATCCATATAATGACTATTAATATTATAAAAAATTCTTTCTTCTATTTAGTGGGGGCTAAATTTTCCGGTCTTATGGGGGCTGAGACACTGAAATTTCCAGAGTGTTTGTTGGACTATCTAATTGGTCTTCGTCTATATTGTCTGCCATTTAGTTGATTTATTAGTTGGTCAAATTATTAGAATATTCGCCAGCATGGCGTTCAACTCAAATATATACCTAATTACATCCTACTGTGGAAATTTCAGTATAACAGAAAGTATGTTTTGGATTTAATACCTCCTGAGGTAAATACCTTTAAATTAACTTTGTAACGTTTATTGGGAAACCGGATGTTCTTCCTTTACTACAACTTTTTTCAAATCAGATGTTGCCGGACCATTGATGACTTTGCCTTCAGTAGTAAATCTGGAGCCGTGCATTGGGCAATCAAAAGTTTTCTCATCTGCATTCCATTGCAGAACAGCTCCCAAGTGAGGACACACCGCTGTACATGTATGCAAGTTGTTTTCTTCATCACAGTACACGGCAATTTTTTTAAATCCGGATGACATGATTCCACCTTCTCCTGGTTTTAAGTCTTCAGGCTTTTTAATATCTGCTCCTGTAAACCAATCGCCATATTGCACAACCATATTGCCAACCTCCTTTAAATAATCACTGGTAGTTTTTAATGTAATGCGGGATGGGCTGTATAATTTAATCCAGGGATTATCTCTCTCCATGATAATGTCTGTAATAATTATTCCACCAAGGGTGCCGTGTGTCATGCCATTGCCCGAATCACCTGTAATAATGTAGATGTTATCATCGCCAGGATTTTTACCAATGTATGCAAGAGAGTCGATCGGTTCCATCACCTGCCCGGACCATTTATATAGAATATCTTCAATAGAAGGAAAACGTTTTTTTGTCCAGTCTTCCAATTTTGTGTAACGATCTTCTTCTTTAATACCTTCATCATCTGCCTGACCAGTACGATGATCTTCGCCGCCTGCTATAAGTAAATCATATTGTTCATCAAATTCTGCCAAACGAACATAGTGATAAGGTTGAGAAACCCATTTGGATTCATGATTGCCGGTATCCCACCACATGGCGTACGGCAATTTACCCTTAGGAATTTTAGCAGCTATCACATAAGTGCGGTAAGGCCATTGCTTGGTGTGCATGGTAACCCAATCATTTACCGGGGTGTTAGTGGCTACTACAATGTGTTGGGCATTTATTGTAAATCCATTTGCAGATGTTCCATGTTTGGTAATATTTTCCGCTTTTGTTTGGGTGTAAATCTTTCCACCCAATTGTATAAAAGCATCTGCCAGTCCTTTTAAATAAAGTAAAATATGAAACTGTGCCTGGTTAGAGAATTTAATGCACCACTTACCATCTTCCGCTTCAATACCCGGAACTACATTCAACATTTCTGTAGTAAGCCCTGATCTTTTGGTAGCTTCGTATTCTTTTTCTAAAGTTTCTTTTGTATCGGATGAGTGTAAAAACAAATAGCCATCAACTCTTTTAAAATAACAATCAATATTAAGGTGCTTAACGGTGTTTGCTACCCATTCAATTGCTTTCATGTGGCTGTTCGCTGCTAATTGTGCAGTAGGCTCATCATATATTTTTTCCAGTTCAAAATACCGGTCATCAAGAGCACAAGTAAGTTGAGCCGTTGTTCTTCCGGATTCACCACTCCCAAGGTATCCATCTTCCACCAGCACTACTTTACGTCCTTCTTTGGCAAGACAATAGGCTGTGGTAAGGCCAGCTATGCCTCCGCCAATAACTAAAATGTCTGTATCAATATCGTTGTTTAATACCTCATAAGAGAGAGGTCGGTCGACGGCTGCAAACCAAAAAGATAAATTTTCACCTGAAGAGATATTCTCATTTACAGGTTCGGAGACGGATGGATTATCAGGTGTTTTCAAAATAAATATTTTTAATGACTATAATAAATGGATTCCTTTTTTTCTTGCCCCTTTGTTACATCTTCAGGTAAGCCGGTCGTTATTTTCCTGCCAATGTTGTAGTAAGCGTCAACAAAAAAATTGTTTCTTCCGTAGCCAGCACACTATGCGGAACGTTTTCATGCAGTGCCAGCATCTCTCCTTTTTGTAATTCAACAGATTGTTCTTCGGTTGTAAATACTATCTGTCCTTCCAGCACCTGTACGCTAATAATTCCGTCTGCTGTATGTTTTATCATTTCAGCATCTTTGTGCAATGCAATGGAATATCTGCGGACCTAAGGGAAGAGGTGTCATTTATGATATTCAATATTACGCAAATGCTCCAAATGGTAAAGCATATCCAATTGGCTTGATGAACTCGTTCTTTTAAGCACGTAATGCAACAAAGTTAGGAATCTTTAGGACGGAATATGGAAATTATATCATTTATTAATTTGCTTAAAAAAGATATGGAACAATTACTAATTCTACAGGGGATTACCCTCGATCATGTTGCCCTCACAAAACTAACAGAGTCCTGACTTTCGCTTTATAGTCTTATAATTCACTGAATTAACTGGCTCTTTTTTGTCAGCGGAAACAAAAGTGACACTCGTCCTTTCCAATGATCAGTTAAGTATTGGGATTTGTGACTTAAAGCGAAAGCGATATAATGTAGTCCTAAATGAGTTCGAACGAAATTATGAAAGATATCAAATCTATCCATGAGTTAATATTCAAGCTCCTAAAACTATTACAAAGTGTAAAGCCTAGAATAACGAGGAGCTGATCCGATTACCGGATAAGCAAAACTGTGCCGAAACGGGAAACCTGCCTGCCCCTGTTGTCGATGGATATATCATACACATAAGCCCCCTGAACAGCTTTCTTCCCTTTGAATGTTCCATCCCATCCTTTGGAAATATCAGTAGTGGTAAATACAAGTTCCCCGTAAGTATTGAAGATCCTGAAATAATTTAAATGAAGAGCAGTAATATTATAATAGAGAATTCTGAAAACATCGTTATGTGTATCCCCATTCGGCGTAAAAGCATTAGGCACATCAAATCCATCGGGTAAACTAACCACTGTTACATTGTACCTGCAGGTTTGCCGGCAGCCATTATCAGTAACGTAGCTGACATACTGTGCATCCTGGGTTGGTGAAACGGTTATAGCGGGGCAGGTGCTGCAGTTGATGGGTTGTGCCGACTGCCATAGATAGCTGGTGCCTGTTGCACAGGCAACGAGCCTAAGGCTATCGCCTATACCGATAGAAAGGTTTTGAATACTGTCGGCCGTGACCTGTATCGTTCCCACCAGTATATGTATCGTATCAGACACGAGCCCGCCGCAGGAGGATTGCGCCCTTACCCAGTAAGTGCCCGCGCTGGTAGCTGTGATCTGTTGGCTGGTGCTGCCCGTACTCCAAACAATATTGGTATAACCCGCGGGAACGCTAAGGGGTATATTGACAACGCCATTGCAGATCGTTGTATCATTAGGTAGCTGTAAAGGCACCGCATTACCCTGACGCGTGATGTGAATGGTGTCCCTGAGAGTGGCGCCACAGCCATCGGTTACTTTCACGGAATAATAACCACTGTCCGTAACCGTTATTGTTTGGCTGGTGGCCCCGGTATTCCATAAATAGCTGGTAAAACTGCTCCCGGCATTTAAAGTAAGGTTGACCGGTCCGCAGATGGTGGTATCATTGCCCAGGTTCAATAGTTGCGAACCGTTCACGAATTTGAGCCGGTAAGTGATGCCGCACTCAACCGTATTGTTTATAAATATCCGGAAATAATAAGTGCCGGAGGGGAGACATCCATAATCAAAAGTATCCGTAATGGGTGTATTGTTGGTCCCGACGACCACTAGCCTGTCGGCTGTAAAAGGGTTTTGACTACTGTTAAAAACCGTGAGTATCAGGGGTCCGTTGCCCGTACCATATCCTTCAGCGCTTGCAACAACTTTTAAGTCGCCGGGGGCCGGCAGCGCTATCTTAAAATAATCATCATCAAGATGAAATCCCGGGTGGTTGCTGAAGCCCAAATGCCCGTCTGTATTGGTGTTGAGCGCTGCGAATTGCGCCTGTATAAAATTGTCGTTGGGTTCGGTATCCTGCCCAAATACATTTGCCGGCATGTCATATTTAATAGAATAGGTGACGCCGCAGTCCACCGTATTATTAATATAAGTACGCAGATAAAATGTATCCGCAGATACACATCCCCAATAAAAAGTATCAGTAATAGGGATATGGTTTGCGCCTACATCAAAACTGAAGGAATAAAAAACACTCCCGGTCTTATCAAATAATGTTAACACTTCTGTGTTTGAAGTGCCTTGCACATGTTCGGCTTTTGTTATTATCCTGATCAATCCATCGTGGGGCAATATGATGCGGTAATAATCTACATCAAGGTGTGATCCGGGATTGTTAGCGAAGCCTAAATGCCCCTGTGCTGTGGTATTATAAGCTAAGGGCAGGGCCTGTGCTATATTATCATTAGGCTCTGTATCATTTGAGAACACCGGACCCAATACGTTGAACTTAATGGAATAAGATATCCCGCAATCCACCGTATTATTAAGGTAAACCCTCAGGTAAGAAGTATCAGCAGCAAGGCAACCCCAATAGAAAGTATCGGTAATGGGTACATGATTTGCGCCTACATCGATATTGTAATCATTAAAGAAGTTACCATTCTTATCTATTAATGATAGGGGGATGGTACTTGGAGTTCCCTGGACATGCTCTGCCTGTGTGATCACCCTTATCACACCATCCTGTGGAAGTACCACCCGATAATAATCCTGGTCTAAGTGCGAGCCGGGATTATTCCCAAAGCCCACATGCCCCTGTGCTGTGGTATTGTATGCTAAGGGCAGCGCCTGGGACAGATTATCATTGGGTTCCGCATCATTGGTATATACCGGGGGGAGCACGGTATAAGAGAACACGTAATTAAAACAATAACCAAATCCAACTGCATTACTGTGCACCGCCAGGTAAAACGTATCGGCAGAAAGGCAACCCAAAAAAAGACTGTCGGTTTTTGGAATTGAATTGGCGCCTACCATCGGGTTTTGATCACCAAATGAATTTTGTGTTTTCGAATACAAGGTAAAAGTAAGCGGCCCGGGAGCCGGATCATTGGCGCTGATGGAAGTGGATATCCGCAATATACCGTCCTGCGGTAACACGATCCGGAAAAAATCCGTTTCAGGAAAAGCGCAGGTAACGCCTGTCATAGTAATGCCAACCGGTAATGGGTTGGCCTGTGCAAAATTATTATTAGGCTCCTGTTCAGTTAGTTGAGCTGATGATAGTAAACTGCTAAGAACAAGCAGTAATATGAAAACAGTGGCCTTCATCCGGTTCGAATGTAAAACAATATCAGTAAAATACAAAAGAATTAGAAAGGCACCCCGGAGCTTATCTGCCCGAACAGTACGTTTGGAAAGGTTCTTTAGGTCCAGATCTCTTTCCAGTTTTCAACTATTTATTCCAGTGCCAATGGACGTATCTTATCCCGAAATATTCATTCGGTTTGTCTATCCGGTCTGAAAAACGCTAATTATTATAGGCATTAAATAAGACCTGAAGCTTTGAAACTTCTTTTAAAATATTTATTATAAAATCGTTATAAATATGTGGACCTGCGGGAGAAAAATAATATCAAAGCGGCATTTACCGATTTCAGAATAGATGAGGGGCAACTGAGCGTGTCCTTCAAAGGGCCGGGCTATGCAGCGGATGTGTGTATTGACCGTAGTACCGGGGCTTATGATATAACCAAAACCATGGCCGGTTTTGTAGGTATCATCAACGACCTGCACAAAGGCAGAGATACCGGATCGGTATGGAGTGTGGTGATCGATATTTCAGCAATACTGATGACCGTAGTTTCGCTAACCGGCTTTTTGCTGTTGCTGTATATCAAACGTAAAAGATTGAGCGGCTTACTGGTAGCCACGGCAGGATTATTGCTTGCGTATTTGATCTATGCTCTTTGCATAAAATAAAACTCTCCACACTGGCCCCCATTACCATTCAAACCATATAATCTTAATTCTCTTGTCTCCTTATCTAAAAAAACACGGTTGTACATTACCGAACCAGAATCTGTACTGCCTATTTTTTTGTACTCGGTAAGCTGTTTGGATTGTAGGCACGGGAGGAAGAGGCAAAGCATAATTTTTAATCATTTACTTTTTAAGAAAATAGCATTTACTTTTTTCCTGCGCTGCCAATGCAACATTAATATAACTTTCATTTTTTTTATACTGATACAAATCGTAACAAAGCAGTACAATAATACTAAAAGGGTCAACTGAATAAATATCTCTGTAGTAATGAAGTTCAGACAACTGGTTAGCCTCCTCCCAATTTTGCCAGTCGGATGCCAGCTCCAACAATTCATTCCCTTTATAAAGATTGTCGATATTTTTTTACTCCCAGAGATAAGTATTGTTACCATTTCAGTAAAATCACCGGCGAGACGGAATCCGTATGAAAATAAATAGTTAAAGCAGAATTAAAAGCAATTTGCTTAGAATATTTCCGGAAATGAAAAATGACCCATTCTCTTGAATGAGTCATTTTTCATTTAAAATCGTTTATTTGAATTGATGCGTAGTCCTAACAAGAATGAGTTCGAACGAAATTATGGAGGATATCAGAGCAATCCAAGAAATATAAATGATATCTAAAGGGCAGAAAATGTATTTATACTTAACCATGGCAGTTTTTTAATTTTTCGATTTTTCTTTTTTCCCTTCAATAATATAAAGCTCATCCTTCACCTTCCTTATATCTTCCTCTGATGGTTGAGTTAATAAGTACAATTGAAAGTTTCAGCCGCCTTCTTATTTTAACCTGTCAGCAATCAAAGTTTTCTTTCTCTGTCACAAAAACCTGAAATAATATTTGCAAGTAATCTAAGATTTTTTACAGCATCTCGTTTATTGCCAAAAATTTCAGTTGATTTGGCTATGACATGGCTATCTGGTGATAATATGCGCCAATGCCATTTATCAGCTACATTTGAATAAACCTCTACTGTTGGTAAAAAGCGAGGTTTAGATCTATATTCATAAGGCTTATCCATGATCATAAATATAAACGTTTAAACTTATAAAACCTAAGTATGCTGGATTATTCTGTTTTGAACAATATTAATTAAGAAGATTAAATTTTATTCTGAAATATGAGCAGTTATTCTTGACTCTAACAGGGTTCTAACTGTTCGCCTGTGAACCTGTAATTCAGTCAATTCACTAGTTGGCTCTCTCTGGCTGAAACAAAAGGTCCCAGTCTTTTTATTTTGCGATCTTCTAGTATGCAGATTTGTTTTGTGAAAAGAAAGTGAAACAAAGTAGTCCTAACAAGAATGAATTCGAACCAAATTATGGAAGATATTTATGCTATTCACGAGCAGAAATCTTTTTAAATAAAAGGATGGTTCACCCTATACCCAAAAAGATACCCTCTCATGGGTATTAGTTGAAATTCATTTTTATTCTATCTTTGACGTATGTATAAAAAACTACTATCCATGCTCATTCTTAAATGCACAGCAATCGCCAGCTTATAAAATCCTACTTGCCATGAAAAAAACGCTCAGTTTCATTGTTGCTATATTTCTCATCGTCCTACAGTCGTCGGCACAATCCGGCAGTTGCCTCATGGGCGATTGTAAAGACAGTTTATCACTCCTTAAGAAGCTTAACACCTTTACCCTCAGCAGTACATTTAATAGCAATAAACATGATCACTGGCCCGGCAAGGGTAACTACTATGAGTTCAACTTTGGAAACGCTAACGAGGCCAGCATTTGGCAAATGTATAGTATCGATGGAAAGCAAAAGCAACACTTGGGCCAGCACCTTGCTTTTATTACTGAAAGTAGCATGCAGGTCTACATCAGTGCTAACTCTTATGCAATGCTGGCGGATGGAGCAGCGCACCGGGTACAAATTGGTGTTGCAGAATACGATGGTACATTCGTTAACAATAAGCCTGACGGAAAAGGTATACTGGAATACGATTATGAGCATAGATTAGCGCAGGTGATGCGGGACTCAATTACGCTGCTGCGGTATGTTGGCGATTTCAAAAACGGCTATCCAAATGGCAATGGCCGCCTATATTATACCAATGGACGTAGTGATACGGTGGTCTTTGATAACGGGGTGCTCGTTTCCCCGGAAAGGCCCGACCTCGAGTGTTTTAAAGGGGGTTGCATCTCCGGCAACTGCGATAATGGCTGGGGAACTTATGTATGGAATCACAGCCGGGTGTACAAATACACGGGTGTGTTTCAACATGGTGAACCCCGGGTTTTCGGCATCTTTCAATACATGAACGGCGAACTCTACATGGGTGAGCTAAACGACAGCAGCCAATATGATGGCATAGGTTGTCTTTGGCATTATCCCTATATGCAGGAAAATGGAGTGTTTAAGGATGGAGAGTACGTGGAGGGTAGCGGTTATGTGCATGATGATATGAACAGGTGGTCAATGACCAACTATTTGGCGCATTCACCTGATGTGATAGTTCCGCCCGGCAAGTGCAGCATGTGCCTGGGGAAGGGGAAGATAGACGATGGCATCTGTAAAACCTGCCGTGGACGGGGCACATACAAGATGACGCATTACCTTGCAAGTGATAATATTGTAAAAACAGAGGAACACTCTGACGGCTCCAAAACCATTTATTATGAAAAGCAGGGTTACTCGAGCAGTATCTACGATTGTGGGAAATGTAATGGCACGGGGAGGCGCTTTATTACCTGCCCCCAGTGCAACGGTACGGGCATCCAATAGTAGTATTCCCACTTTGTTATTCCCCTGGCGTAAGTGTTCTCTTATGTGATCGCCGAATGAGACTGTAATCGCTTAAACTCAACAATTATTTTTGTGAGTTATCAGAATTTAATTCTTTACCGGCAATTGAGCTGCTGCAGCCGGCACATGCAATGTAGAGTCTTTGTTGGGTGATTGAGGCAGGCCTTGCGGCACCGGGTGTTTACTGCTCAACACATGAACATCAAACACCAATATCGAATTTGCAGGAATACCTTTTGGATTGGCTCCTCCACCAGGACGGCTCTGTGCTCCATAAGCCATGCCTGAAGGAATATACAAAGTAGCTTTTGAACCAACTTTCAATTGTCCAAATCCAACATGCCGCCCGCTGATCACCTGTCCGGTACCCAAAACAAATTGGTAGGGCGTGCCATGATGGAAAGCAGTGTCTTCATTACTGTCGAATTTTGTGCCATCAAGTAACATGCCCGTATAATTAACTGTAAGCGTATCGCCGGTTGTGGGAATTTCGCCTGCGCCTTCTTCTTTAACCGAATAATACAAACCAGACGTTGTTTTAACAGGCGTAATATTTTTCTTTGTAAACCAGGACACAAGTGTTTTCTCATCCAGGGCCTTTTGTTTTTCCATGGCTATTTTTTGTTTGGCCATCTGTTCATTGATCTGTTTATTAAATGCTGCCTGTTGTTCTTTCTGAAGTTGCTCTTTGGTTTTTATGGAGATCAATTTGATGAAATACAGAATTTTGTCTCCCGTTTTGATAAAGTCGGGCTTTTTGTTTTTAGTGTTCTTGAATAATGCGTCCGCATCGACCTGACAAACAATACTGTCTCCCGGTGTCATAAACATTATCGCTTCGATGATGTCGCCCTGGAAAGCGGGTTTCGTCACACTGTATACTGCCGGCTTACCTTTAAATGTTTGGGCCGAATTGAACAATA
>OLKZ01000164.1_pt1 | contig 51557 bp, 49 predicted proteins | sample 1604431 | NCBI WGS metagenome assembly OLKZ01 (sample SAMEA104055714, study PRJEB20765) | soil metagenome | isolation source: soil
CATTTGGTGATTGTGGTCGGTGGGGACACCGACCACGGCGGTCCGCCCAGGCTGGTGTCCCCACCAGCCTGCGACAATTTGAAATGAACCCGATACCGTGCACACATTTACCCATGTTTAAATATTTTTTTTACTTTTAAAAAAAACAGATACCCGAAGCTGAAAAACAAGCCAACGATATTTTTCCTGTTCCGTGTAATAAAATGATAGAGGCCTTTGGGGTAGTTTTCATTTATGATGGCAACTGTTTTTTCTACAACTTCGGGCGCCCTTTTTTTAAATTGAATAAAATATGCAAGCGGAAAAACCTCCATTGCAAAAACAGCTTTTTTAGCCCTTTTAGTAACGCGGGTACTTAAACTGATCTTATTTCTTAAGGCGTTATCTTCCAAATCGTCCAGGATCTTTGCGAATCCTGAAATAGCATCAGGTATCCTGTTGATATAGTCGGCCCTTTGCCATTGCCTGATCGCACTGAGTTTCCTGTTTATACCATACACGCCGCCATTCTGCAATATCAGTTTTATGATCATATCAATATCTCCTGCATAGGAATATTCTTTTGAAAACCCACCTGACTTTTGATAGTATTCTGTTTTAAATAATATACCACCCCAGCTGGGCTGCCTGCGATTAATATAGATCTCCAAAAATTGCTCTGACGTGCAAAACCCTGTTGTCATTTTACCAGGACGCCACCTGGCTGTATTGATCTCCGTGACAAAATACAGGGGAATACTATAACTAAAAGACAGCTCCCGATAAATATCAAAAGGCTTTAAATGCTCTTCAATCATTGCAGGAAAAAGAATGTCATCCGAAGATAGCGGGCAGATATATTGCCCCCGTACATGGGAATAAGCAAAAATAAAATTTTCGATCATTGGCAAAAATGTACCAGGCTTTATTATCCGGATCCTTTTATCCTTTTGCGCATAGCCGGCAATGATACCTGCCGTACCATTGGTGGAATGGTTATCGGAAATGATAATTTCTGTATAAGGGTAAGTCTGAGCAATAGCACTTTCAATACTTTCCCTCAAAAAGCGCTCTTCCTGGTTGTAAACCGGTATAACTATACTCACAAGCGGTAACTGCTGATTATCCTGTTCTTCCATTCAATTTTAATTTTAAAAACCTTCCTGGTTTATGACCTGTCTTCCGGCAATATTAAAACAGGAGCTGGAATTTTTACAAAAATAGAGCTTATTATATCCGCTGCAATACCTGTAAAGAGCTGTAGCTGTTTAATTTTAATGCAAACAGGCAAATGGCCATTTACTTTTGTACCCGGTAATGTACCAACCCTTTATTTTTTCTAATGTGGGAATGCTATCTTTATGAAGTAATGTTTTAATTATTTGAAAAAATAATATTGCACAACGGTAAATGATCATTTTATTTTCAGGCACCGGTCTTGCGGGAAATGAAAATTGTATCAACCGGTAAAATAGATCAGCGGATGAAATACAGCAGTAATGATATCTATATTAACGGGGAATACTCGAGGAATAATCCCGATTGGAGTGTTGCTGATGCAAAATTTAAAGTTGCGCATATCCTGCGTTTATTACAAAACAATAAGCTACATCCGGATGATGTCATTGAAGTAGGATGCGGGGCCGGGGCCAACCTGGTTGAACTGTCAAAACCCGAGCACGGTTTTAAAAGATTGAGAGGATATGATATTTCCCCGCAAGCGATTGAAATAGCCAGTAAAAATGCAAATGACCGGATGGCGTATTTCAATGAGGACCTTGCTAATACGGGTAATATTCATACCGGGCTGATGCTGGTCATTGACGTGGTTGAACATGTAGATGATTTTTATGGATTCCTGCGAAAACTGAATACAAAAAGCGAATACTTTATTTTCCATATCCCTTTGGATCTTTCCTGCAGGACGGTACTTAAACCCCATGTATTACTGCAACAGCGGCAATCGGTAGGGCATATCCATTATTTTACCAAAGAAATGGCCGAATGGGCGTTACAGGATACCGGCTATGACATCATAGATTGGGAGTACACGAAACCGGTAGTGGATATTGAACCTGCTACATCGTTCAGGCGGTTCGTAAAAAAAATATTACGGAATATTTCCTTTGCTTTGAATAAAGACTGGAGTGTGAAAAAATGGGGCGGTTATTCAATGATGATCCTTGCTAAATAAAAATAGTGAAAAAAGTATTATGGTTAGCCAGTTGGTATCCCAGCCGTTTGGATGCTTTCGATGGTGATTTTATACAGCGCCATGCCAGGGCTGTGGCGCAGTTCTGCAGGGTGCAGGTGATCTATGTTGTAAAAGACAAAACGAAATCCCTTGTCCCCGGCAAAGAAGAAATGGTTACAGGAAACCTGAATGAACAGGTCATTTATTATCATTCCCCGGCCACAGGGATAAAATTGCTGGATAAGGTTTTATCACAACGGGTATATATGCGTTTGTACAGGAAGGCCATCACGGAATATATCAAAAAAAACGGGCCCCCAGAGCGGGTACACGTACACGTAACCATGAAAGCGGGCCTGGCTGCCCTCTGGATAAAAAGGAAATGGAATATTCCTTTTATCGTTTCAGAACACTGGGGGGCCTATTTACCGGAAGCGGATATACGAATTGAAAATTATTCACTCCTGTATCGGATGGCTTTACAACGGATATTGGAAAAGGCTATTGCAGTAACAACCGTGTCGGATCACCTCGGGAAAGCCATACAAAAACATTTTCCAGCCATTTCATACCGGGTGATACCGAACGTAGTGGATACAACTATTTTTTTCCCGGCAGAGAAAACAGCTAATGGCAAGACCCGGTTGATCCACGCTTCCGGTATGGATTTTCCAAAAAATATGGAAGGCATTTTGCAGGCAATGAAATTTCTGAAAGAAGTGTACACTGATTTTGAATTAAATATTTATGGGCCGGTTAAACCCACGCTACAGGGTATGGTCATTGCATTGGGTTTGCAAAACCATGTATTTTTTAAAGGAGAGGTGCCTCAGCCAGAATTGGCAGGGGCTATGCAGCAGGCGGATGCATTGATATTATATTCCCGTTTTGAAACCTTTGGTTGTGTGTTGATAGAAGCTAATGCATGCGGTATCCCGGTGATCGTAAGTAACCTGAAAATTTTTCATGAACTGATCACAGAAAAAGAGAATGGGATCTTTGTAAAAGAAAATGATCCCCGTGCGCTTGCCGAAAACATAATGACATTTATTTCAGAAAAAAAGGTTTTTAATAAAATGCAGGTAGCAACTGCTGCCGCTAACAAATATAATTACGGAGAGATAGGCAGGCAGTTTCTGGAATTATACGACCTGATTCCGGGTAAAATATAAAAAATATTCATTTTTTTTAAATTGGTTATCAAACGTATAAAATATTTGGCATGATTTTGTATTAAAATTCATTAAACAATGTATCATGAAAAAGATAATAGGATTACTCGTTCTTGCCCTGGGCTTCACATGCATACAGGCAACTGCACAGAAAACAGAAACAAAAGAAAAACAATTAACGACCACTGGTGATAAAGTTCACAATGTATTTCACCCGCGGCATAAGAGACATCACGGGTATAAGTATGTGCATAAAACTCCCCTGTACAAGAGAAAAGTTGTTGTAAAACACGGGAAAACAAAAACGGAAACAAAGACAAATTGATTCTCTTTATTTTCAGGTAGGTTCAGTATAGCCTCAGCCGTTGTAATGCAACAGGCTGAGGCTGTTTTTTATTTATTAATGAAGTAGAAATATTTTTTACTTTGACTTTGTCATATAAAATAAACCGCAAAACGGGCCGATGGCAAGAAGGAGATATAGATACTGGTTGTTGATATAAGTCACTAATGCATTGATCAATTCAATACTTAATATCGTGATAGAAAATCCGATACAGGTTACAATGGTTAATGCTGTTCCCTTGGATGCAACAGGCGCATTTTGTGCTACCATGCTGGAGAACATAGGGGAGTCTGCAATGACCACCAATCCCCAAAAAATAAGAAATGCCATGAAAGCTATAAAAGGCAGGTTAAATGCCAGGGGTGATAACAGGCAGCAGCAACCTGATAACAATAATGCAGCAAAAGCTGTATTGCGGCTTCCATATTTTTGTGAAATATAGCCACCCGCAACACAGGCCAATCCACCGGGTGCAATCGTAAGAAAGGAATATACCGGGATATTTATCTTTTCCTGCGGGTGAAGAAGCTGGTACGTGGAAAGTATAACCGGGACAAAGGCCCAGAAAGTATATAACTCCCACATATGCCCGAAATAACCAAATGATGCAGAACGAAATGCCTTATTAAGGAATGGTTTGAATATGCCTGAAATATTTAACCGCTGACCACTCTTGCGGTAAGGCCCATCGGGAACGAGTACCCGAATTAATAATCCGCCGGTGAGCGACAATCCTGATGTACAAAATAAAACCAATTTCCAGGGGAGTATGGTTGTAAAACTTTTTAATAAGTGTGGGAACGCAGTGCCTACCACCAATGCACCAACGAGAAATCCAAGTGCTTTACCCAAACCTTTATCAAAATAATCAGCAGCGATTTTCATTCCCACCGGGTAGATGCCAGCAAGGAAAAACCCGGTAAAAAAACGCAGGATCAATAAACTGCTGATGCCCTGCCCGGGTAAAACCATGCCCAGGTTACAGGAGGCTGCTGCAACAGCACTTGCAAAGAAAACCTTTGCGGGAGAAAAGCGGTCTGCAATGGTAAATAACGCATAGGAGAGCGTGCCCACAATAAATCCAAACTGAACTGCCGACGTGATGTGGCCCAATGCCGTTTGGCTTAGGTTAAAATTCCTCGCCAGGTCTGGAATAACTGCATTGCCTGCAAACCAAAGCGAGGTACATAAAAATTGTGCAATAACGATCACCGGTAATATCCAGCTGACTTTTTTAGTCATGTTGAATTGTTTTGCTATTGCAACTTACGCTAAGTATTAATCGCAGAAAAAAAATCTTATACGGGCCCGGTGTTCTCACCGATCGGAATAAAGATCATTCATTTTTGTTTGGTGAAACAGCGGGTTAGGAAAAAATATTCAATGAAAGGCCTTTCACTTCATTACTAAGTTTTTTTGGATATATAAACCATATAGCCTGGATAAAAAGATATGGAACCAAATTTGTAATGGTTTGAACAAGGCGCCCTGGCCTTCTGCTATTTAATTTTTTACAAAATATTTTATAGCATTAATATGCTGCAGTTGTATACCGGTTTTCATTCTTCCCCGGTATTCCTGGCGGTCGAAAGAAGAATAATAAGTGAATTGGGAAGCGGCAATACTTTTTAGTTTTCCCTTATAAGCTTTATCATCAGTGGAAGAATAATAGGTAAAATCGCTGGACCCTATTGATTTTAATTTACCCCTGTAAGCCTCATTATTATAAGAAGCGAACCAGGTTAAAGTAACTGCACCAACCGTTTTTAGTTTTCCCCGGTAGGCCTCATCATCATAAGATAAGTAATAATCCATTTTGTTTGAACCGATACTTTTTAATTTTCCTTTAAGGGCATCATTTTCGTAAGAAGCATAATACGTGATCAATGTTTGTCCTATAGATTTCACTTTTCCACGGAAGGCTTCATTATCATTTGCAGAATAATACTCCACTCTTCCCATATAATCCTTCAGTTTTTCAGCATAATTTTCAACACCGTTTTCTTTATAAACATCCTCCCCCCAGTTAATGACCGTTCCATCCACTTTTATATTCAGCATCACATTCGGCTCAACTTCAAAAGCGATCGTTTCTATATTGCCGTCATCTGCAATGGTGATCTTTGCAATACTTTGTCCATTAGCTGTTGCCAGGAAAAGAGTTACTGCAATTACTAAAAATATTCTTTTCATGTTTCAGTTATTTTGTCAGGCTGAAGATAAAATAAAATGTTGAGAAAACCGGTGTATTTGTGTTAATTCCATGCCTGGTTCGGGAATGGGCAGGCTTATAATCTTTTTATTTTATCAATGCTGATCTTTTCAACAAAACTTTCTCCTGAACTACGTTGTTCCTGTATTTTCCTGACAATGTCCATACCTTTCAATACCGATCCAAAAGCTGCAAATCCTTGTTCGTCAGCAATTCCGTTATTGCCATAATCAAACTGGGTTTGATCCCCCACACAAATAAAAAATTCTGTATTGGCAGTTCCTGGACTTGTCCTTGCAAGTGAGATGGTGCCGCTAATATGTGATAAGCCGGTTTGTTTTGTTGTTTCATGAACAATGCCCGGAATAGCCGGATGCTGTTGATCATTTGTTTGCCAGATGCCTCCCTGTATCAGGCCGTAATTAATTCCTGACATATCCTCTACTTTTAGGACGCGGTAAAAAGAGCTTTTTGTGTAATAACCCGAATCAATATACGATAAAAATGCAGCCACTGTTATGGGGGCTTTATCCGGGAAAAGTTCTACTTCGATATCGCCATAATTCGTTTCAATCAGAATGTGCGGATTTTTATAATACGGATGGCTGCAACTGAACAGTGTCATTGAAATGATGACGAGGAAATATTTATACATGGATGCAAATTGAATGAACGGAAACCAAATGTTACTTATTCCTGTTATCTTTCATATGTATAATTACTGTTTCCTGATTTCAATATAAGTTTTTTGTTACCAACCAATGTCATCGTAGATATGCCGTTATAGCCATATGCAATACCGGGCTCAACGATCAGTTTGCCGTTTTCTTCTTTTGCTTTAACGATCGTTTTATTGGGTTGACTGGTGTTATCTGCATCAAGTGTAATAAAGTATTGTCCATTGTTAAACCTGATCTCAATAAGGTCCTGTCCCTGGCCCGTCCAGGAACCCGTGAATTTTGAGGGATCTGTTGCTTGTTCATTTACAGGAGTATTGGTAGTATTTGTTTGATTATTGACAGCGATTTTGTTCACTGCATCTAAACTGTCTTTTTGCAGCTTAAGCTCTTTTTCTTTTACAGCCAGTTCTCTTTCTTTAAGATCCAATTCTTTTTGTTTGCTGTCGTTTTGCCCGCATGATGAAATGCTGAGGACCAGGATGAAAATAAGCAGACGCATAATGACCGTTTTAAGATGTTACAAAATTACTACTGATTGTTGATGTTGAAGATAAAATAAAATGTTGAGAAAAAAACGGAATACATTTTAATACAATGAAGACAGGCTGATCCTGTAGAAGAAATACACTGGATGAGTATATATTATAAGAAGCAGGGATTGGAATTACTTAACAGCGCTGTCAAAGATCAGGTCTGCCGTGTACCTGTCACCGGGGCCCTCCAGTTTTGAATACTGGAGCGTGATCTTCCTGGGGGAGTCATCATAATGAGCCCCGTTCATTAAAGAATACCGGGCGTAGGTATTTCCTGATCTTTCTTCCAGTTTCCAATTGGCCGGGCTGCATAATTTTATATTATCCTTCATCTTATTAAAAGCGGCTTCTGCAACTGCCCGGGTAGAATTTTTTGCAAAGTTGAAAGTGATATATATGTTATGGCCTGCATTATTGGGGTCGGCTGCAACCCTGAGTACCTCCGTAATATCTGCGGAAAGCGATTCCGGGAAACGATATGTGGAGTTCCATTTTTTTGTGGTAATGACCATTACGCCATAATCATTTGTTGTTTCAGTTGGTTTAGCGGCTTTAAAAGGTTTGAATCCGTCTTCCATGGCTATTTTCACTGTAGTGAATGACTGGCAAAAATCATTTTGTGCAAGTGTGGCAAGTGGAAGCATCAGGAAAAGAATTAAGGGTAAACGGAGGAGCTTATAATTTTTCATCAGGATTGTATTTTACTGCAAATTACTACAGTTTATGTTTTTTGGGAAATTAATAACGGCATTGATTTGTTAATTCTATTTCCTGTACTTAAACTTTGTTGTGTATAACGCCATCAAGGGAGAAAAATTATTCACCGATCAGTTTTCCTTTCAGGATGGACCTTTGGCCCTTAATTTGGCTGATCTGTTTTTCAAGGATATCACAATCAAGTAAATTATCTTGTGTTGACCTGCGGCCGCTGTAAATATTGATGAGTACCTGTATATCCTTGTCGGTAAGTTGTTCAAAATTGGCTTTTGATATTTTTATTCCCTGTATATTGGCTACCCTGGAAACGGTGAGTTCAACAGAACCGCTTGCCACAGGGAATTGTCCATCCTCACTAATAAGCTTTTTGTTTTTAGGATTGCCGGAAAAGTAAGCTGTTACAATAATAGATTCTTTCATAGCTTTCAATTTCTGCTCTGCACGGTCAGATAATTGTACCTGTATCTCAAATGACGGAATTTCCAAAGAGTCGCCCGCAACTTTGTAACCATCAATTAGTGTTGTTGGTATATTATCAGTTTTTTTTACTGCAGGAATACTGTCAACCGCAGGTTTTTCATCTCCGTTTTGTTTTTGATTTGGGGGAGTAGAACAGGAGATTAATATTACTGCTGCTAAAAATATATTTATCAATACTTTCACAATGTTTACCTGTTTATTAGTTTATGAGTAATTCAGATAATGAATAATTTACCTTACATTAATTGCATCTACCACCTTATCAATATTCATAGCGCCATAGCTGAAAGTGTGCACCTGTCCGTCATCAAGTGTGAGCATAACACTCTTATTTAAAAAACTTTTCTTTACTTCTGTATTTTTAATGCTGGTCTTGGGTATCAGCAGATAACCCTTGCTACCGCTTTCAATAAAGAAAAAGGAGGAGGCGATGCCTGCAGCGGAATAATCCAGCAAGGCATCATAAAATATGCGTTTATTGGTGATCGTACACTTTCCATTGTATTTGCCGCCACCGGGCGGAATATAGAGGAGTGTCCAGGTATCAATGATAGTCTCATCGGGCAATAAATCGAATTGTAGTTTAGACATATCAACTTTTTTTACCGTTCAATAAATGGAGAACAGTTTTAACTGTAATGTTAAAATAATAAATTGAGAAATGCAAGTTTGAAAGATAAAAATTGCGGCCTGGCTGTTGTGTTAACGAATCATTATAAAAACACGGGTATGTAATTAACAGATTTAATTTTAAACCAATTCTACTTTTTCCATAATATCACCTGCTTTAATAGTATCCAGCACGTCAAAGCCATCGGTGAGTTTACCAAAGCAGGTATGTACGCCATCAAGGTGGCTTGTTCCGGCACGGTTATGACAGATAAAAAACTGCGATCCGCCGGTATTTAAACCCCGGTGCGCCATACTCATCACGCCCCGGTCATGAATTTGGTTTTTCCCTTTTGTTTCACATTCAATGCTCCAACCCGGGCCACCGGAACCTTTTCCGTCAGGGCATCCCGTTTGAACCATAAAATTGGGTATTACACGATGAAAGATGAGGCCATTGTAAAAACCAGCTGTTATTAATTTTTTAAAATTGGCCACGGTTATCGGGGCATCTGCATCATATAACTCGAAATGCATGGTGCCTTTATTTGTTTTAATAAGGCCCCTGGAAATATTATCGCTCATGATTTTTTTTTGTAAAAGTAAGGCATGAGGCTTAGATAACCTGTTCCTGTTTCAAAGAAGCGATGCATATTCATTGTGAAAAAGTTAATTTTGGATCGCATGATCCCCATTTTTTTCAATCATTCCAATGATCATCATTCATCAGGCGTTAGTACATGAAGCATTGTTGCTGACTGAACTTGCCAGGAATATTTATAAAGAATATTATTTACACCTATGGCACACTGGTGGTGCTGAATGGTACATGGAAGAATATGCCTATTCATCAGATGCTATTAAAAAAGACCTTACCGATCTCAATATTGAATATTTTATTGCTGTGGAAGATGGTTCGCCGGTAGGGTATATGAAAATTGTATTGAATTCGCCGTTTGAAGCTGATGAAAACATGAATGCACTTGAAGTGGAACGCATTTACTTAACTAAAAAGGTAACTGGCAGGGGGCTTGGAAGGCAATTCATGGAGTTGGCCTTACGGAAGGCCCTGGAGTTGAAAAAGGATATCATCTTTTTAAAAGCGATGGACTCCAGTAAGGATGCCATTGAATTTTATAAAAGACTGGGTTATACTGTTTGTGGCAGCTTACAGTTACCCCTACCCGCATTTTCTGTAATGAAAAAAGAATACCGGGGGATGGTGATATTAAAAAAAAGGGTAGAAGAGTAAAATAAAGATACTGGATATTGGATGCTGGATAGAACTCAATTAGTGAAAAGCTTTTTGATATTCCGGACTGCATCCAGTATCCAGTATCGAGTATCAAGTATTCCAGTATCAAGTATCCAGCATCCAGTATCCAGCATCCGGTACTAATGCTCTGCTACAGCTTATAAACAAATTTCTAACAATTAACAGAACCGTATTTTTTAAACAGGGATAGAATGTGATCTTCGCCCTAAAAAATTACGATGTCAAGATCATTGCTGCTAAGTATTGTTTTTATAATACAGTATTGCTGTATAGGTTATGCCCAAACAGCTGTTTCATCTGTTACTATTCAGTTCAAAAAAATTGCCGGTATTGAAGTAGGTTCCAAAGGTGTGAAGCTGAGTGTATTGGAAAGATCTGTCACCGATAATAATGATTTCAAACTGTTAAAGGACAGTGCTGTTAATTCTGATTTTATTTCGTTTACTTCAACATCATATGATGCCACTTTGAATGCATTGACCGGCTTATACAATTATACAAAGCAACAATGGAATATTTTACCGGAAGATATAGCTGTGTTGATCAGCAGTGGGGTGAAGGCACAGGCGGATAAACTGCGAATGAATTCCAATGTACAGAAATTCATTGAGGATTTTAAAATAAAGATCAATGAACCGAAGCGGGATGTGGAAGTTGTGAATGTGAAAAAAGAATCGGTATTATCCCATTATGGCATCATATCGGATGCAGACAGGTATAATACTTTCCTGATAGATATTGGAAGCGGGAATACCAAAGGGGGATATTTCAATCTCAATGCAAATGATTTTGTCATGTTCCAGTTGCCAAGTGGTACAAAGAGTGTGGCCAATATAACAGAAAAAAATTGCGGCAATGATTGTGATTTTCCTTCTTTTAAAAATTTTGTTGATAAAGCAGTTGATACCATTGAAAAAAATGAGATCGTGTATGCAGTTAATGCCAGCGGGGCTTACCCGGCAAGCACCACAATGGCCATCAGCGGGGGTATTGCCTGGGCAGTTGCCACCCTGTTATATCCCGAAAAAGCAGATGTGCAGCAAATTGAAGTAACCTACCGGGATGTTACCCATTTCAGAGACGGGCTGATAAAGTACTATGCCGATATTCCAGATACCAATAAAATTGTAAAAAAAGGAATGAGTATTGAATACCTGAGTAAGATCCGTAAGGAATTTCAAAAAGTACTCAATGTATTTGATACAAAATCTTTATTGGCAGGGAGTACTTTATTACTGCGGATCATGCGGCAGTTTGAAGCGGTTAGCAGCAGTAAAAAGTTCAGGTTGATAAAGAACGGTCAGGTAGGCTGGATCACGGGATATATTTTGGATAAAGGCAGGGAGGGAAGATAAAATAAGGATACAGGATGCTGGATAAGAGCTCAATTATTGAAAACTGTTTCAATTCTCAGGGTGCATCCAGTATCAAGTATCTAATATCCCTTAGTAAGAGGCCTCAATGCAGTGGTTGAGTCAATATAAACAAATGCGTCAAAACGTTGGGGGATGATAGTAGTGCCATAAAAATCTTTACCTGAATAAACAGCGCCTATGGAACGAAAGTCTATCCATTCATTCCATAATTTGTTATTTTCCAACTCGCGGGATAAAATGATTTTATCACCGGGGCTTAATTCATGAAGGATGTTTTGCCAACTGCCTTTTCGTGCAGGAGGAATTTCTATTTCCTGCAGGGGAGCATTCCAGTGATAAGCCGCGAGCACAGTACCTTTATTGGTACCAAAACCAATACTGAAGACCTTGTTATCGCCCATTTCATTTTTCAATATTCCTCCAATACTGCTATCTGCCCCGGCCATTTGCGAATACTGTGCATCACCCGCATGGGTGTTATGTACCCAGATAACTGCTTTTGAATTGCTTCCGTAAAAATTGAGTAAGCGTTCAATAGTGATCGACATATAGTTTTCGCGGATATTCCAGGCATCCACCTTATCAGTTACCACGGTTCGGAAATAACGTTCAGCTTCCAGTGCCAGCAGGGCCTGTTGCTGTATTATAAACCCGGCTTCATCTGTAGGTTCCTGTTCAATACCTTTTTGTATTGCACTCCATAGGTCTTCTGTTATTGCGCTATAGTTCACGTTTGTTCTGCGTACGGCTTCTGTGTATTTCCCTGCATCATTGTCGTACAAAGCAAAGCTATCACGGACCCGGGTTACAGCATTTTGCAAACTATTATACTGAAGAGGAAGTTTTTGATCCGTCCATTCCCAAAAACTATACACATCCAATCCATAGAACCCGATTTTATCTTTGCCGGGGAGCGCCTGATTATAACCATTTAACCACTGGACAAGCGCAGCTGTTTCGTAATTTGCCCACATTGCAGCAGGCCACCTGTCATATTGTTTTAATAATTCAATAACATGGGCGCTGCTTTGTTTTTGTCCCTTAATAAACCGGTTTACTTTATACGAATCATCCCAGTCTCCTTCCACGCAGATAATATCAAACCCTTTTTCTTCAATCAGTTTTTTTGTTATCGCCGACCAGCATTGATAAAATTCATGGGTGCCATGTGTGGAACCTCCAAGTAAAACCACCCGTGAATCCCCGATGGCTTTTATTAATACATCCAGGTCATTTTCATTATGCATGGGATAAAATGGAATTGCCGGCACACTATCCTGCATAGATACCGGTAAGGCTTTAATGCCGGTATGCAATGAGCCAAATGCAAAGAAAAAAAGTGCATAACCCAGCGAACATAACCATCCAGGAGCTGCTGTCATAATGGTAATTTTTCCTAAATAAAATTTTAGCCTATTGTGACCATGAGCAATATACATGCCATAAGGCCGGATGGTTTTTCAGATTCGTGGCAATACCTTTTGATGCTTAAGTCATTGAGCACTACATCCTGGCAGGGCATACTTGCACAAGAAGGATGCTGATTTCATTTAGCCTTTGTTCGTGGAAAGGCGAAGCCATGGAAGAAAGCCGAGGCAGTGGAGTTCTTATAGATATGTTAATGTATTCGGGATGATCAATATGGCCCGGATAAAAGGTTTAAATTGTATTCTTTAAAATTCAATATACCTTGAAAAAATATTATATCCATGATGGTCATGCCCAACTGGGCCCTTTCTCTGCATCAGAGTTAATAGAAAAAAAAATTACCGCTTGCACTCCCGTGTTCACAAATGAGTTAGGACGCTACGTGACGGCTTCAGAAATTCCGGAGTTGTGTGGTACTTTCAAAAACAGTGTTTATTCATTAAAAAATACGGTCGCTGTATCCACGGTGAAAAAAAACAATAGCTCATTCAAAAAAAAATTGGGCTGGACATTAGTAGCCACCCTGTCAGCAATTATTGTTATTATTCTTTTTAATATATTTCAGGTTGAGGTACCTGATAGCTCTCCCGATCTTTCGACAGCTGCTGCAGTAATTAAACAGGATGAATTGACATTAAAAACAGCACTTGAACAAAAAGAAACGGCTAACCCCACACAATACCTTTACGTGCATTGTAAAATGCATAATAACCTCCTCGGAAAAAAGATCATAAAAGGAAAGGTCACTAACCTCGCATCTATCGCTGGTTATAAAGACCTGCAAATGTCAGTTGTTTTTTTATCCGCCAACCAAACAGAATTACAAACACAGCAATTCTTTGTAAACGATGAAGTAGCGCCCAATGGTGAAATATCTTTCAGGAATGTATTCAAAGCACCTGATGAAACTGAAGCTTTCAGGTTGAAAATTATATCCGCTACTCCAACGCATTAATTTTAAGCCCTGAGGCTGTAAAAAGATTATTTACATGGAACATCTCCGGCTCCCATATGATCAAAACCGGTAATGATAAGCCACCTGGTGTAATTTGGATTAATGGGTTTATCATTTGAGTAAGTATTTTCGCCATAATCTATATTCATTACGTTGTCCGGCAACTGGCTTCCCTGGGAAGGTAAATTAAATATTTCCCTGATCTTATCTTTATGTAAGCTGTCATCAAATGTAATTGATATCTCCCTCAGGCTACCATGTTCAAAATCCAGGTGGATCTCTTTAATGGACGGATCTATCTTCTTGATTAAGTTAGCGGGCACCTGTATTCCTTCATAATATTCGGTTGTGTTTTTGCAGGGGTCTCCCTTGTTTACATAATTTTTGTAATCACAATTGAAAACCGAATCCCTGTAATTGAATTCAGATTGGAGTATGCACCCGATCTCCACAGGGTTTTTTCTCATTAATGTCAGTAAAGGGTGCTTCACTAAAAAAGATGAATCTGAACGCTGGCTATTTGTAGCACTTAAAGAATCAGTTTTCCCGTTTTCCTTTGCACTGTCTTTAGGTGATTGATTGCAACTTGCCATTAAGACAATTAACAATACGCAGATTATTCTATTCATATTTAGTTGAGTTAATTATTTCTGTTATTATTATTCATAAGTCATTTGCATCACCAAAGTAATTTATTTTTTATCATTTAAAAAACGGGCCCCCGGTATTTCAGGTAATTGTTGCAAAATATTGTTTGGTTTTCAGCCACCTGATCAATTGATACAATAATAATCCAAGTGGCCCAAGCATTATTGTAAGTACCAAAATAATTACTACGATCCAGTATGGGATACCATTGGCGGCAGCATTGTTCTTTATCCAAATGCCGATCATCAGGTCAAAAGCCAGGATATGGGCCCAGGCTGCATTGATCAGCCAGGGGTTGGCTAATACTTTATTTACACCATCAAAGGTCAAAAAACTTGTCATACCCCCAACATTACCGATGTAACTGAAATTGAGATACGAATACACAGCTGCCAGCATGGTAACAATAATACCTATAAGAAATTTGTCTGTAAACTTCCAATATGGACTAAAGACAATTAAAGCGACCCAGCCGATCGCTGAAATAATATTGAGTAAGGTAAAAATTAATTCTGCTGACATAATTAAAAATATTTTAGTTAATAACAAAAAAGCCTGTACATAATTTTAAATAAATTAGCCTGCATCCAGCGGCCTTAACGAATCGAAACGTACCACAAAATTATTGGGGAACGACATTTCAGTTATTCCTGTGCCCCTGCCCGATCTTCCGGGTTCCCTGCGAACATTTTTTAGCCTCAGTATTGCTGCAACAAATTCGGTGAGCGTAACTGAATTAATATACTTTCCATGACATTCATGCAAGGCATAGCCATAATTCATGTACACCACATCACGATTGGCAATAAATTTCTTTGGCTCGGGAAATGCAGCCGGATCAAACATGGCAGCGGAGGTCAATGCAAATACTTTGGCTTTTGCAGGAATGCTGTACTTTTTTTTGCCTTTGCCAGAAAGTATTTGTACATCTTCGCAATACCGGATCACACCAGGTTGTGTGGGATTGAAACGCAAAGCTTCTGAAACGATGCTATACATTTTTTTTATGTCACCGGCCTGTGCAGTTTCAATGGCTTCCTTTAAAGCCTCCGGTTTATTGAACAACTGATCTAAAATTAATATTGCAGATTTGTTGGTGGTTTCAAAAATACCTGTAAGTAAACCTCCGATGCTTCTTTGTAACACATCCTCATCAACCCATTCATAGCCGGGTTCCTGCTGCATCATGATGAGACGATTGAATATATTATTATCCAGCTTTTTACCATCTTTAATATCCTGTTTCCTGTCTTTTATGATTTGGAGCAGGCAATCTTTTCTTTCGTTGGCAGCTTTCAGCGCCGTATCATGTTTGGTTTTATTGTTCGTAAAATTCAAAAACAGGTCATAAAACAGGGCCCGGTGCCATAGTTTCATGATTCTTTCAGTTGGTGCGGAAACGCCAAAATAAAAATTGATCAACCTAACCAAAATAACTTTACAGTAACTGTTGGCCACATCTATTTTCCCAAAATCCCAGGCATTTTTGATAATTTCTTCAGAAGACGACCTGATAAATGAACGAATCATCTCCAGGTCATCTTTTTTGGTTGCCTTACGAACAAAATCTCTTTCCCTGTTGAATTGTGGATTTTTGGTATCCATTCCCAGGAAGAAAGCGCCTTTCTGATCGGCCATTTTTTTTGAATTAATTTCTTCCACGGTGAAATCGTTATCCCTTGTCATCATTTCTACCAGCAGGTCATTGCGGCAAACCAGTACAATTTTTACAAATGGAATTTTAAGCACAGGAAATCTTTTCTGAAGAAAGTAAAACAGGTTGGATTGATTTTTTTTGAGTGAAATTAAGAGCCTGTTTATTGCTTTAGCCATGAAACCAGGTTCCGCCGGTATTTCAGATTGCGGTATCATTGTTGTCCTCTCGGACTGGTACAAACGAAATACAAATTGACCGGCCGCTGTGTCTCTCAACTCAAACACCAGGGCCCTGTATTTATCCGGTAGCTGGTTAATTTGCGGTAACACGCCCCCGAATTCCACGGGTAAGATCAGCGGTGCGGCTGCTGCGGCAAAAGAAAGGTCGGCCAAAGTGAATTCAGCACCGGTCAAATACTTTCGCCCGTCACTTAATAACTGGTCTACTTTATCAAAGACCTTCCTGATCTCTACTATATACTCATCCGGGTTGTTGGATTGCAGGCCGTATGTATTGATAATGGCTTTTTTTGCAGACGAATAAGTTAACGAGAATTTTAATTTTTCGAAAAAAGGGATACGTTGTTTAAATACCTGGCCTGAAAACTTTTTTGATGTCAATAACATGCTGTACATATATTTGCTCACCATGCCCTCAAAAAATTCGCCGGTGAACAAATGATACAGATCCAACACCTCATCTCTTTTAGAAGCTTCCGACGGTAAGAGCCTGTTGGCAGGAACAGATCGCTGCTCCCAAAACATCACCACGCTGTCGACCCTGTAAATAAGCGCATCGGTCATCCGGAGTACTGGATGATTTTTTATCCCGTTTTCACCGATCAGTTTATTCGCTGTTGACTGAACCTTCCATGGAGCATGCGTTTCATCTTTGTAGAGGATACTGTTCCTGTCCAACACCCATCTCGCTATTTCATCGGCCGTTCCCATATTATTGCTAACAAAAGTGGGAACAGCCCTTGCATAGCTGAATTCTTTTTTAAATCTTATTTCATCTAATGAATTGTTTACTATTTCCATTGTAATAGAAATTTTAATTAAGAAAGACGTATGACCGGATCATTTCCAGGATTTCAAATTTGGCAGTGTTTCAGTTTGTCATTCTGGGTAACAAAATGTTTTTGTCATGCTGAGGAACGAAGCATCTCAACGAGATTTAGACTACCGTAGTTTTCAAAACTACGGTAGTCTAAATCTCGTTTCTCAGCATGACAGACCAAACTGAGACAGTACTTCAAATTTAGATATTATTAAATGTGAATCAAATGTATTATTTTTAATTTGTTTATTAATAATTTTGAATAGTAGGTTTTCGGTATCGTTTATTTAAGCTGGTTACATTTTATTCAGATAGTCATTTTAATTTATGAACCAAAACGCACTAACGCTTATTACCCCGGTGGAGGATCAGCATATTGACAGGCTTCAATCGGTGTTAAAGAACTACCGTGAAGATCTGAAAACTTCTCTCAGGAATATTGGAACCGTTCATTATGCAAGATGGGTGATCATTGACGGGGAAACTATTGACAATGAAGTTTTACCCACGCAACTTGTATTTTCCTCAAACTTTGACGGAGATATTACCACACATATCCAGGACCTGGTTAAGCATTTAGGCAATTTGCTCGACCTGGTCTATTCTAATTCGCCTGATTATACTCCGGGAGATAAACTGGCATTTTTAACTGGAACCCGTATCCCCGAAGCCGCTTTTTATATAGGAGCTCCGGGCCGTTCTGTAAAAGATATTGCCATGGAAAAAGCATTGCACCAGGAAATATCTGAGCAGTTGCAAAAAGGAAACTGGAATGGAAGATCAGCAAAAGAAATTCATCAAACAATTCAGCAACATGTATTTTCAAACCCACAGTTTGAATGGGCAAAAACAAAAATACAAGTGCCGCAGGTCAATGTATTAGGGCTGGTATTATTTTTTATAGTCTTGCTGGCCTTATCGCCGGTAATTATCCTTTGGGCGGTTTATATGCAGGTTTTTCATGAACGTTTTGATAAGCCCCTTGGCCTCACACCCAACCAACTCAGCGATGAACATTTAAACAGGATGCAGGGTGACGAAGATTTTGTTTTTCAAAACCAGTTTTCCCAGATCATCAATATGAAACCCGGCATAGCAAGATTGATCACGCTGAACGCGTTGTATTTATTTGCAAAATCCCTCATCAAATTATTATTTGTGAAGGGTAAACTGATGGGTATTCCAACTATTCATTTTGCCCGGTGGGTGCAGATCAATAACAAAAAGCGAATGCTTTTTTTCAGCAATTTTGACGGAAGCTGGACCCAGTACCTGGGCGATTTCATTGATAAATCGGGCTGGGGCCTTACCGGTATTTTCGGGAATACCAAAGGTTTTCCGCGCGCATTCTTACTGGTATTCAAAGGGGCTTATAATCAAAGGCAATTTCTTGCATGGGCAAGAGAAACACAAATACAAACACAATTCTGGTACGCAGCAGATACCTCTCAATCCATCAAGAATGTCAATAATAATACGATGATAAGAAATGAATTGAGCAGTTCTTTGAGTGAAAAAAATGCGAAATTATTTTTAACAAGAATCTGATATGAAAAAAATAGAATTACAGGACATACAGGGCTTCTTATTAAAAGGCTACGGAAAAATGAGGTCATCGAGGTACTACTTATTAAAGGTAGAAAACAAGGAGCTTGCAAAAAAATGGCTGGACCAGGTGAGCAATGATATCTCCGATGGTGAACATGATCCCCAAACCACCTGTTTGAATATTGCATTTACGCATCCGGGCTTAAATGCTTTGGGAATGGCACCGGAAAATCTCAGAAATTTTGCAAGAGAGTTCAGGGAAGGGATAGATACCCCGCACCGCAACAGGTTGCTGGGAGATGAAGGCACGAGTGATCCAAAAAACTGGCATTGGGGAGCAAAAACCAGTGCAGAACAATTTAATGAACAGCAGATCCATATCATGCTGATGGTATTTGCATTAGATCAAATGGTTCTTCAAGAATATTGCGGGCAACTGGAAACTGTTTTTTTATCATTTGGATTAAGCATCATTATTGCACTTAACGGGCAATTACTGGATGATAATAAAATTCATCTTGGTTTCAGGGATGGTATTTCGCAGCCTGCCATTGCAGGAACTGAGATGGAGGCGCATGAAAATAATACGATCGCCACCGGAGAATTTATTCTGGGATATAAAAATGAATATGGTGTTTTCTCAGATTCTCCTTTTGCAACCGTGCCCCAGGGCGACATGAACCTGCTGCATCTTGATGCGGGCGGTTCGGGTTTAAAGGACCTGGGAAATAACGGAAGTTACCTGGTGTTCAGGCAAATGGAAGAACGGGTGGATCTTTTCTGGACATATGTCAATGAAAAAACAAAGGCAGCAAATGGCGCTTTAAATGAAGCGGAAAGTATAAAACTGGCTTCCAAAATGGTGGGCAGGTGGCCAAGCGGGGCGCCGATAACTAAATTTCCTGATGCTGATCCGGGTGGTTTGAGTGATGATGATGATTTTGGTTATCAACCGGGTGATGTACTAGGACAAAAATGTCCATTCGGTTCACACATGCGCAGGAGTAATCCAAGGGATGCATTTGAAGATAATTCCGCAAAGAAATCAATTCAGCTTACAAAGAAACACAGGATCCTCAGGCGTGGGCGTTCTTATGGGGAGCCGCTGATCGCTACGCCAACCAATCATCATGCAAAAGATGATATCGGTTTACATTTTATGTGCTTCAATGCAGATATTTCAAACCAGTTTGAATTTATCATGCATACATGGGAAAATTTTCCGAGGTTTCAAAACCTGTACAATGATCCAGATCCCATTATTGGAGTGCTGGATGTTAAAGAAGAAGAACCCATTCAGCAGAATTTTACGATACAGGCAGAGCCGGTTAATAAATGCGTGATGGATCTTCAGCGATTTGTTACCATCAGGGGAGGAGCTTATTTTTTCTTTCCTTCTGTTTCTGTTATTAAATATTTGTCTACGATTTAATTTGAATGTGCAGATATGCAAATGGGCAAATGTGCAAATAGGGAAGAGTCCGCGAAATAATTACTTAGGCCTATTTTTTTTCATTTTCCCACCGAACAAATAATAAATATCGACCTGGATAAGAGCGTTATTGAATTTATCTTTCGGTGAAGTTTTGTCAATCGTGCCAATACCTGCTGGCTGCCAATGCTGTATAGCTCATATTGATGTTACATGCAGAGGTCCGGCTATCAGGCTGCTATTCTTTGCAAAATTACTTTACAGGGAATGGATGAAGTAACTTTTACTATATGATTTTTGTGAAGTGGTATGGCAAAATAATCCCCGGGAATAAGTGCATTTATTTCATCACCCACAATAATGTTGCAGGTACCTTCTATGATCAGGAATTTCTCATATTCATTGTCATGAATTTCATGTGGTGCATAATCTTTTATCCATACAATTGCGGTAATGGCTTCGGGTGTATAACCGATAATTTTTGCATAAAGGTCTTCATTATCCACGGGTACCATATCATGGCGGTTTAGCCATGCTGCATAGTCTTCAACGGCAGAATGCTCATTTAACATAGGGGGGTTAGTTACAGGCTCCCCGTTTTGTAACCTGTCGGTATAATCGATCGTTGCTACTAAAAAAGATTTTATAACCGGGTTTGGCTCAACGGAATTTTCCATTGCATAAGCCTCCAGCGCTTCCCTGATCGCTTCTATTTCTATGCTAATCGCAGGATCAGCAGCAGCCATCAGTTCAACTTCCCTGGATTGAGTGGGGTTGGTATTGCCTAACACATACAGTTCAAGTATTCCAGATTCAATATAATCTTTACCGGTCATCATAGTACATTTATAGTTTTCAGGTTTTTGATCGCAATTCTTATATTTATTTTCAGCTCTTCCACTGATACATTGAGTTTTGCAGCAGCCTCCATACAGCTTAATCCTTTATAATATATCAGGTCAAATGCTGTCTTTTGCAAGGCCATATCAAAGGAATGATCGTCATCATTACTATTGATAGCTTGCTTATATACGGAATCGGTGAGCTGAGGGTTTTTTAATTGTGCTGATCTTAGTTCTTCCAGGGCAGTGTACCGCGAAATATTCATCAACCACGTGAAAAGTGAATTTTTGGAAGCATCGAATGAGTTAATCTGATCCCAGATCTTCAGAAAAGTCGTTTTCAAAATCTCTTCAGCAATTTCTTTATCATGAACTATTCTGTTGATGATGCCCATTAGTGCGGGGGCATATTTATCATACAATAAGCTAATTGATCGCTGATCGTGCTGCCTTACAGCAATTGCCAACTGATGATCTTCATCCGTCCTGATGAAATTTTCTGTCATAAGTAGAAATGGGATAAGCACGCTACACGCTTATCAACAGGCAAATTTAAATAATAACCCATACTGTACATAATAATTAAATACAAATTGTTTCCATTTAGCACAAATATTCCCTCAAAGTGATTAATTTATGTAATTATTTTTTTTGGATTACCGTTTGCTATAATTCTGCCAAATAACGGGATCTTAATTACTGTTATTGCTCGCTAATTTTCCTTATATTAAAGTAGAGGGAGCACGGATATATTCACCTTGTTCCTTCATAACCAATTGTACTATAACTTTACGAAAATGGTTAAACAATTATTTATTTTATTTGTTGCTGTTTTTTTTGTGAAGAATAACAGTTTTGCTCAAAGCAATGGTATTTTGCCATTATCAGGCATCCGTTATTTTAAGGAAGGGATATGGGCAAAATCAATCGATGTTAAAATAGACGGGGCCTGGCTTTTGGGCAACAGGCTGCCCTTAAATAAAGAAATAGAGATCAGCCTGCAACAACCATCGGGCTTTATTGCTGATATAAATAAAACTGTTTTTGCAGCGGCGGAGTTCATACTTGAATCAGCAAAAGGGGAGCTGATTTTAAAAAATCCCAATGTTTTTTTATTGAACGAAACCAAAGGTTTTGCTGCCAAAGATTTTAAAACATTGAGTATAAAGTTTGGTATCAATGAAGAATTGATGAAGTATAATTCCAACTGCCTCATCAGGATCCGGGTGTATGATCTTAAAGGCAAGAACCAGTTGAGGCTTGAATTCCCGGTAAATATTATCAGGTACGGCGAGGCGGTACAATTATCAAAGTCAGTTAATTTGGTAAAATCACCGTCGGGATCAACCTGTTTAATAGCGGGGTTGACTGCCAAAAACATGCTGGTATCTGTTGATACTACGATCAAGGTATCTCCAAATATGGCCTACACCAGCCTCGACATTTTTAAGATTCTGGGAACGAGCCTTGGAGGAATATTCCAGGGAAAGGAAAATTTTTGGGTGTATGACAATGGCCTTAATGAAATAAAAATCAGTGATATACTTTTAAAGCAGGTAGGGGGTGCGCTGGAAGATAATGATATAGATTATACATTAAAAATCCCTTACCGTTTAAAAAAAGTCGCGGGTAAAAGCTATACTGTCCGCTTTCGATGGCAAAGCGCTGATAAGAGCCAGGTTATAGATGTGGTAGCTTCGGCACAATAGATTCTTTTCTCCTTTGGAGCAAGTGCCCCTATTATTTCGCCAGGGACACTTGCCGTTAACATGCATTGGTAACCGCAAAACTATTTTTTATTTCGTGTGTGCAAAATACAATACATCTGTTTCTCCATTTGCAGCCGACAACATTACCAATGTGGAAGAACTGATATTGATCAACCATTGCTTATTCATAAATGCAAGGCTGGCCAGGACATCTGTGGGGAAACTAAAAGTGATCTTATCATAATTTGTATCCAGGCTCCATGTGCCACTCACAGATAACAGGTCATTTGCAGCAGTTGCACTGCCACTGAGACCGGATCCGGTGAAATGAAAAGTAATACCATTAAAATGAGCTGTTATATCTGTATTATCATCAGTGGCCGTTGATACAAACAAATCGCGGTTCAATACATTGTTTTCAGCATATTGCTGTGTTGATACAGTACTGGTCGCAGTCAAATCATCCTTGACGCAGCTGTTCAATATTACTGTTGCGGGAAAAAATATTCCGGCAAGCAAGATCAGTTTATACATGAATGTTTTCATTTTTTTGAATTTTAAGAGTGATAAAATGGTTTCCCGATTTTTTATAGATATTGGATAAGGTAACCATGATCAATGATCAATATTTTGGCCCCAGTGCTTTCCTATACTTCCTGCAGCAGGTAACCATAAAAATTGATATTCAATTGTCATGCCATTCTTTCCAGAATACTCCATATCGCCATTCGGCCTTAAAGCCCATTCGCTTACATTTAATAAAAAGGTACCATAAAACAAATGGAGACATTTTTCCACACTTTATAATATTGTACAGCGGACAATGAGACTGTTTTGCATTATGGGTGTAATCCGATATTGGCAAAGTTTTTGTTTTTTCAATACATATACTGATATTATTTTTTAACCTGATAAAAATAATTTTATGAAAAAATTAAGTATGTTTTGGAAGGCGGCATTTTTTTTAACAGCTGTAGCATTTCTTTCTTCATCTGTTATCCGGGCGCAGGATTCAAAAGATGAACGCCTTATCAGTGACAGTAAAATAGCCCGGGAAAAATTTATCAATACCGATAAGCTGATGCAAAGCATGTTTAGCAGTTCGTATGCTTATGTAATCTTTCCAAATGTGGGGAAAGGGGCAATAGGAGTAGGAGGTGCCGCCGGTAACGGAATCGTATTTCAAAATGGGAATGCCATCGGTTCAGCAAAGATGAAACAGGTAAGCATAGGTTTTCAATTTGGTGGACAGGCCTATCGCGAAGTGATCTTCTTTGAAAACAAAGCCGCGGTTGACCGGTTCATGGATAATAACTTTGAATTTGCCGCACAGGCTTCGGCAGTAGCTGTTACTGCAGGTGCATCCATGAATGCCAAATACAGGGATGGCGTACTGGTATTTACCCAGGAAAAAGGGGGCCTCATGTATGAAGCGTCGATCGGCGGACAGAAATTTCATTATGCTTCTTTTTAACAGATAGCTATACTTTTGCTTAGTGTGATCATACATGGCGTTAAACTTTTATAGTTTATTTTTTTAAAATAAGCTGTTAGAGGTATGCAAGCCGTGAATTCAAAATAAGAAAATATGAAAGTAGTCATTGCATCAGATCATGGTGGATTTCAGTATAAAAACTGTTTATTAAAAGATATCAGGGAACAAGGCTATGAAGTCACTGATCTCGGAACTTTTAATGAAGAACCTTCTGATTACCCCGACCAGGCTTCACTGGTAGCTGAAGCGCTCCTGCATGGAGATGCCGAAAGAGGCATCCTGATCTGTGGAAGCGGGGTGGGCGTATGTATAGCGGCCAATAAATTCAAAGGGATCCGCGCCGGCGTTTGTCATGATACTTATTCAGCGCATCAATGTGTGGAGCATGATGATGCGAATGTATTATGCATGGGTCAGCGGGTTATTGGGATTGAACTGGCAAGAGAAATTGTCTTTAATTTCCTGGCTGCAGAATTCAGCCAAGTTGCAAGACATCAAAAAAGGCTTGATAAGATAAAATCAATTGAATCTGAAAATTTTAAATAAGGATCATTTCCATCAGTTGCATCAAAGCAATCTTGGGGTTTACATCCGGGATTGCAATCCAGGACAACAGCAGCCATAAAAAATTATGAGGCATAATTTTTGCAGTATAAGGAATTTATATGAAAAATAATTTATGATCCCAGCTTTCCGTCATCATCTAAAAAAATCAACGGTAATTATTATTGTAATTATGACTGTAATGGGTTGCCGCTTTTATTTTAAGACCACTTCGGATAATTTTAGTTCACACAGCACTACTATATCACTGGAAAATGGGAAAAATCTTACTTACAATGTTTGTGGCAGTTGCCATTTTGATGCCAGGGTAAATAAATTTATTGGCAAGCCACTTCATGACCTTCCCGCGATTGGCGGAAGATTATATACTGCCAATCTTACTCAATCTGCTACAAACGGAATTCCTCCAAAATACAGTGATGCAGAATTATTTTACCTGCTGAAGACGGGCATTGCCAAAAACGGCAAATTCATGCCTTATATGATGAGGCCGATGATGGCTGATGAAGACATTAACGACATCATTATTTACCTGCGCTCCGGCGATCTTGCTGTGTCTGCTGCTGATACTACTGTAGGCTTAACACATATTAATTTTATTGGCAAAACAGGCATCCGTCTGACTACTAAACCGGAACCCTATAACAAAGGGATAGCGAGGCCCGATGAAAATGATGGCATTAACTATGGCCGTTATCTTATTGCGGTAACCGGTTGTTATCATTGTCATTCGAAAAATACCGTGGGAGTGGATTATGGCAATCCCGAACAATCAAAAGGTTATATGCAGGGTGGAAGGAAAATGAAAGATCCCAAGGGGAAAAAAATATATGGCCCCAACCTTACGCCTGATAAAGAAACAGGGATTGGTAATATCAACCTGGCCGACTTTACTTCAATCGTAAGAAATGGAATTACAAATGGGGGCAGACATATAAGTCCTCCAATGCCTACATTCAGTCATTTAACCGATAAACAAGTGAATGCTATTTATTCTTATCTTAACAGCCTTGGGCCGGTAAATCATAATGTAAAGAGAACCTGATCCAAATGCAGGATACCCAAACCCGGGGAGGCTATTCCCTTCATAAATGATGGATCGATTAAAAGAAAGATATTAATCCTTCAAATGTAGCATCATCTTTATATCTTTATCTATACAGCTATTTGCGTTAAACAATAAAGTCCCAGCAACACGATGTCCGGTGAACTGTTACAAAGATCAATTGTTTTCTTACAATCTTATTTCAGGCAGGCCATTGCTTTTATTATCACGGTATGCCTGGTAAGGATATTCGAATACTTCTCCATAGCGGCTAAGTTTTTTATTTCAGATGCTTACAAATACGAACTGGCGGGCCTGCTCTATGATGTATGGGCCTGCCTGATCTACAGTTTCATATTCTTACTGGTTTACCTGCTTTTGTATTTAATGAATAAGCGCCTTGCACAATTTGTATTTCATTTGCTGAATGTATTGTTCATTATCATGTATTTGTCTTTGCTGGTGGTTTTTTCCGAAAGAACGCGCCCATTCGACCATGAATTTTTTACCAGGAGTATTGCCGACTCATGGCTTACCAGCAAGCAAATGCTGGCCAGCGGTTTTAAAATATACATTCCTTTTGTGGTGTATATCGCCTTATATTTTTTGCTCTACTACATGGTTTTCAGAAAGATCAGTCTAAAAAAATACCTGTTGATATTTTTAGCCGGCCTCACCCTTCTTTCTGTTTGCCTGATCAGATTTGCTATGCCTTCCGAAAACAGTTTTGCGCAACCGGGAGGGTATTACCTGGAATGCAACAAATTTAGTTTCTGGATAAATGACAGTTACAATTATTTCAGTTCTAAAAATAAATTGGATGTGAGCAAGCTGAGTAATAAGGAACTGGAAAACGAAATTAAATTCTATCAACAGGAGCATCCATTTGAATTTACCGGTATGGAATATCCTCTGATGCATCAAAACAACGGCAAAGATGTGTTGGGTGGTTTTTTTAACCTCAATAAAACACCGCCGAATATTGTTATCCTGGTAGTGGAAGGATTATCTCGTGACTTTAGCGGCGATAAAGCCTATGCCACAAGCTTTACGCCTTTTTTAGATTCCTTATCAACAAGAAGCCTGGTATGGGATAATTTTTTAAGTACTGCACCCGGTACTTTTGCCGCGCACCCGGCTATCTCCGGCTCATTGCCATACGGAAAAAGGGGCTTTTCATTAATGAATGTGATGCCCGATCATTTATCGCTTATAAAAATTCTTAGGTTAAATGGTTATCGTGCGAATTTTATGATCGGCTTTAATCCCGACTTCGATAATATGGGGGGCTATATCCGCCTGCAGGGAACTGATTTTGTATTGTCGAATTATGGAGCTAAATATAAAAAAATGGGCATTGGCTCCGAAGGATGGACCATGGGCTATCCGGATGATGCCCTATTCAGCCGGAGTTTTGAAGTAATGGATTCCATCCCAAAAACGCCTTACCTGAATATTTATCATACAGGCACCACACATGAGCCTTATTTGTTTGAACAGAGTGGGACCTATGAAAAACTATTTGATGAAAAGATAAAAACACTGGCAGTTGCACCGGGCGTCAAAAGGACATTGAAGGCGTGTAAAAAAGTATTGGTGACTTTTATGTTTTCCGATGATTGCATAAAAAAATTCTTTGCTGATTATGCAAAGCGGCCGGAATACGGTAATACCATTTTTTTTATTACCGGGGATCATCATATTGGTTCATTTCCTTCCACAGGCAGTATTGATGATTATCATGTGCCTTTGATCGTTTATTCGCCCATGTTAAAGGCACCAAAGAAATTTTATTCTGTCAATTCGCATAATAACCTTGCTCCCACCATCACTGCTCTTTTGGCAAACAATTATAAGCTGCCTTATACTCCAAAGGAAGTGCATTGGTTAGCCGACGTGATCGATACCTGCCCTTCATTCAGGAACATACAATCCATGGCCTTTATGGCGTGGAGCAGGGAAATAAATGACTATATCTATAAAGAATATATGCTTTCTGAAGGAGGGTTATACAAGTTAACGCCCGAATTGCTGGAAGAACCCTGTACGAATGATTCTATAAAAAAACATATCACGCATTTATTGGAGAATTTTAAGATCATCAATGCTTATGTGTGCGACAATAATAAAATATATCCGGCGGGGCAGGACCTGTTGAAGGGGAATAAAGAACTGTTACTGTCGTTTGCTGACTCCCTGCAAAAAACTATTTTCACCATGAGCGAGGACACCAGTTTAATGCCCGATTTTGTGATCCCGGTAAAATATAAGTATCTCTATGTGGAAGCATCGGCTGATGTAGAACTTGCTTCAGCAGCTACAGAAAATCAACCTGCTTTCCGTTTAGGCCTCGTGGATAACTCAGATTCGGATAGAAATTATCTGTATTGGAGTAACAGGGATATTGTATTGATGACCAGGACTGATTATATACCCAACCAGTGGAACCATGTTTCTACCAACGATATGTTTACACTGGACGACTACCGAAATTACAAAAACATGATCTTTGAACTGGCACTGTATAACGATACCGTGCCCCTTAATTTAAAAATGAAACAACTGAAGGTTACTATTTACGGGATTAAATAAAAATGTTTTGCAAAATAAAATCTCACCTGCTATAATACACGCCGCTATTGAAAAAAGGCGTACCCGCTGCTCATATTAAAAAGTCATTTTAAATTTATCGGGATTGCTGGTTAATGCATAAATTATTGCAGCAACAAGCATTACAAGGATAATTACGATGATGATGCCAAATTCTTTTTCCAGCCTTTCTTCATGTTTTATTTCTTCAAGTCTTGGGTCTTCTCTTTTTACAATAATGGCCTTTTCGTGATGGGGCCGCAGTTCTGCAATCAGGAGTGTGACCAGCAGGGCGATCGCGACGATACTTAGCCAGGGTACATTTTTGTACATGGGCCCCATGGGTGTAAGCAAAAGCCCCAGTGCGGCGGTAAACAGGAAGATGATGCAAAAGAAATACAACATTCCCCCAAAAGGGCCGTGTGCCTTTCTTTTTAACAGAAAAGTTAATACAAAAGCAAAAATGATGCTGCAGAAAAAGGAGAATAAAAAATGAATGAGCATAATGCAAAGTTTAATTAAAGATACGATACAACATGAATAAAAAAGATGATATTAACCATTCTTCCGCCGTATTCAGGAAAAAGAGTGAAACAATCTATGGCTTATTTGATAAAATATAGTTTTCAAATAATAAAAAACGCTGGTCAAGATCTTTTAGGAGTTTTTCCTTTAGTTTGGGATCTTTGATAAAACTGTATACGATACTGTTGTACACATAGCTTTTTATATCGGTGTAGGTTATTTCTTCATATCGCTTCGCTAATAATACATATTGTTCTGTTAAACTGGTTCGTGATACACCCGGATCATCCGTAGAAATAATAATGGGCACATTAAAGTGTTTGTATAATAATACAGGATGCTTATCGTCTTTTACCCCGAGGATAAACTCGTTACTCAATAAATTTATTTCTACCGGTATTTTTTTACTGCTCATGTACCTGAGCAATTCATAATTATTTTTTTCATAAGCAATATCCACACCATGCCCGATCCTTTTTGCGCCCGCATCATACACTGCGGCAGCAATATGCCAGGTTAGCTGCTCCGGTTGCACCACACTTTCAGTAAGTTCTCCGGCATGCATTGAATAATTTACATCAGGATAGTGTGCATGGCAAAAGGCAAACATTTGCATGTGCAGCCAGTAATCTCTCATGGACACGGGATTATCTTCGGGTGCAACAATATTCAATCCTGCAATATTCCCGGTGGTACTTCGCTTCACCGTTTCAAATGCTGCAATCATGTTCATAAAGGTAACCAGTGGATCACCGGTTCTTGTAATAAATGCCAGGTACCGCATAGTAAATGCAGGATCTTCACCAATAAAATTGCTATGAAGGGAATCTACAAAGTTATTAGCAGATGCCGCAGTATTGCTGACCGGCAATTTATTGATGATACTGGTATACAATGATCGCAAAACCTGTTGCAAGGCAGACTGGTCCCTGGTTTGGCCCAAACCGGTTAGTTTAGTGATATAGAATTTCACCGTGTCGGGGTTATCAATAATATCTACCCGCTTGTCGGGCTTTTGAAGCCTGATGTTAGTGAGCATTGTTTCAATGTAAGAAACATTTTCAGCTTTGGCCCTGTTCTTCAGTTCCTTCAGGCCGGTATCATAATTCAATCCGCTTGCATTTGAAAAATTCCCAAAGGTTGCAAAGAAATGTTCTTCCCTTGCATCTGTATGAACCTGGTCATATTCTTTTGTTGACCAGAGCCGGACCAGGTTAGTTTTTAAAATTTCAAATGCGGCGGACTTCATTGTTGACTGCAGGTAAGAAAATTTTACAAATGCCTTCGAAGGGCAGGCTCCGTTGGCAGATGGCCACGCAGTTTCAAGTGTTAGTGAATCAATGCAACAATCAGCTTGAATTAGCCAGTTCACATAAGTTTCTCCGTAAACAGCCCCCGTATAATGGTTGTGCAGGTCTCCGCCCTTGGGCATTTGTGAAATGAACGCCGTTAATTCTGCTTCATTTTTTCTTATTTTCTGAAAATAATCATTGATGTTTTGTGCTTTCCCGTTGCCCATGATCAATAGAAGGCAGGAAGTAAAAAACAGTTTTGTATTGCTGAATATCATTTTCATAAAAGATCATTAATAATAAATAAATATACTTTTATTTTCCATGCAGGTTTTAAGTGCCGGTTGTAGAAACAGTTTTGTTATTAAGAGGAAGGTACACTACTGCTATAAGCAATAACCATAATGACACGTAAAAGTATATCCACCCATTTCTGTGTGGATTCATTTTTATGATATTTATTACAGAAAGAATGAATAAGGGAAATAAGAAAATGATCAAACCTTTTAAATGTTTCAGGCCAAAAAAGGCGGGGTCTTCGGTTCTTTTGTAAAACGAAAAATACCAATATAACATACACACTAAACTAAGCGGGAAGCTATACGACGGGAATTCAAATAACCGGTACAGGCCAAAGTAAACTGTAAAAGTAAAAACCGAGAAAATGATGATGAAGGAAGAAATTTTAAAGAGGACCTTTCGTTTTTTTTGCCAGTACCAGCTAAACGAAACCAATAGCGCAAGGAAAAGAAAAAGATATAAATATTTATACGCGAGCGCTCCGGATACCTGTATAAGTGTTATCAGATCATTATTATTTTTATAAAGGTCCCGGGTTTTTTCACAATCCTTATCCTGGTCAACATAGTTTTTGGTGTACACCTCCCACAATACTTTTGATCTTGTAATTAACTCGTATCCTTTGCTTTGCTCGTCTTTTGAAAATTTTTTCTTTTCATCACAGCCATTATATGTCATTACAAGAAACAGGGTAGCAATCATCAACAATTGCCCCGTACCCAAATAAGTGAACGGGTTTATTTTTGAAAGGGAAACAGTTATTCGTTTCCATATCACAGCCAGCTTCCTGTATAAAAAGATCTGATCAACAGCATTGATCGTTCCCATTCTGATCCTTTCAGCATAGTACAAACAGTACACGAAGCCATAATAGCCAAAAAACAATACTGCATATAAAACATAATTTTTCAGGGAAGAGGCCTGGATATTAAAAAAAAGCAGGATGATATAAATATAAAAAGTCACTAAAAATATTTCGACAAATAATAGCAATGATCTTAAAAAAAAGAATGGATAATGCATTTCAATCGCTAAAGGATTGCCTGAAACAAGCGCCTGTTTCTTTAACAATAGAATTTTGTAGTCTAATATGAATATGTAAATACACGATAACAGGAAGATAAAAGGAAGAAAAAATACCCATATCCTCAGGTCTACCTGCGCATCTCCCAAAAAAGTGAGTTTAAGCTGAAAGGCATTTGCAGATAAGGAATCAATTTCCTTTAGCAGTTTTATTTGCCTGTCTTTTGCCGTTTTAATGTCATCAATTGCTTTGTTTACAGAATCTGATAAATATTTTTTTTGTACGCTGTCTTTCGCAAGACCAGGAAATACCGGTGCAGAAAGGGTGAGCCTGATACTATATAGGTTGTTCAGCACAGTATCGTTGTCTGTGCATGATTCTTTTTCAAAATACATGCCCTTAATGATGTTGTCGTTTATGGCATATAAGGGAAGGGTATTTGATATTGCACGTAAACTGTTTATTTCTTCTACTTTCTTTTCCACATCCTCATCTTCCACTTTTTTTACAGCGCCATACAGGGAGAAGACAATTGTTATAATTATAGCCAGGTGGTAAATAAGAAATTTTATATAATAATCTGTTTGCTTTGAAAACTCCGGAGAGTATTTGTTCTCATCTGCCATTTGTAATGATTAAAGCAATTGTATTGTAAGTTGCGGGTAATATTTCTAAAGATAAGCTGTTTTCAGAAACGGGACAAGTGCCCGGCTGTTACGCTAAAGTGAGAGACATAATGGTAATAAGTGTGAAATATATAACTCATTTCGGTATAAGTGTAACTGCTTTCATGCAAAGCTGGCATAATTTTATATAGATATTGACGAACAAATAAAAATATGAAGCCATTTAAGTTTAATAAATATTTATTCACTGCATACATTGTTATTATATGCAGCCCTTTATCATCCTTTGCCTATTCGGTCCTTACCCATGAAGCGATCATTGATGCAAGCTGGGAAAAATCGATCCAGCCCCTGCTGAAGCAGAAGTATCCCGGCGCAACTGAAGATCAGTTAAAAGTAGCCCATTCCTATGCTTATGGCGGTGCCATTGCCCCGGATATGGGTTATTTCCCATTCGGCAGTCCTTTATTTACCAACCTCGTTCATTACGTACGAAGCGGTGATTTTGTAAATGCTTTGTTGGTCGACGCAAAGGATCTGAATGAATATGCTTTTGCATTAGGCTTCCTGAGTCATTATATGGCCGATAAATACGGGCATTTTTTAGGCACCAACCGTTGTGTCCCGATCGTATATCCTAAAATGCAAAAAAAATTCGGCAACCTGGTCACTTATGGTGAGGATAAGGTTTCGCACAAGCGGATGGAATTTGACTTTGATGTGTTGGAAACAGCTAAAGGAAATTATGCTTCACAGGCATACCACGATTTTATAGGATTTAATGTTTCCCGTGAATTACTGGAAAGATCTTTTATTAAAATATATGGATTGGATCTCAATGACGTTTTTAATGACTTTTCCCTTGCTATTTCAACATTCCGGTGGTCGGTGAAAAGTTTATTCCCGGTTTTAACCAAGGCCGCATGGGTAACTCAAAAAAATGAGATACGCAAATTAAATCCTACCGCAACCAGCCGCAGTTTCAGGTACAAAATGAAAAATGCGAATTACTACGAGGAATATGGAAAAAAACACAGTAAGCCCGGGATCTTTGCCAACGCATTTTCTTTTCTTATCCGCGTATTGCCAAAAGTGGGGCCATTGAAGTCACTTAAACTGAAAGAACCTGGCCCCGCAGCGGAAAAATTATTCATTGCAAGCTTCGACAGCGTGTTGACAAACTATGCCATCTCTATGAAAATTTTGGGGTCACAAAATGTTGATCTTTCAAATATTGATTTTGATACCGGTAAAGAAACAAGCCCCGGTGAATATGAATTGGCTGATGTAAATTATGGTAATCTCTTATTGCAGCTTGATTATAAACAATTCATCCATTTAAATGCGGATCTTAAGTTGAACATCATTGATTTTTACAGCAATTACAAACCCATAATAAAAACAAAGAAAGACAGGCAAAAAGAGGTAAAAATAACTGCGGCTTTAGTTCAACTAAAAAATGCAAAGCCGGCTGAATCAACGTTATAAGATAAAGGGCAAAGAAAAAGCCATCTTTTAAATGATGGCTTTTTTCAAAGTAGCGGGTGTTCGTTCAATCCACCCACCATTGTAATGCTCAGCCATGAGCGATGTCGCCTCACCTAAAACCAACTTTGATCATTGTGTACTACCTGTATAGTTTTCATTAAAGGGATAAATCATTTTATTAGGTTTCCGTTCGTGGCAATCATCATGAACATCTGCAAACAGGTTTTTATGGCAGCTTATTTATCAAAAGCAGTTATTTTTATTTTTTTACCATTTACTTTTAAACTGCGCCCGTTATTCTCCAGCATTTTATCCTGCTTTGCTTCATTGGCCAATAGTTGATTCAGGAATTTGGATACTTCAGCATCTGAAATGGTAATGTCCTTTCCATTATAGACCGCTTCTGAAATATATGAGTTAAGAATATTGGGGGCATTGCTTTTGAATAGTTGGGGTGTTGCATAAATATCGCAGCCAATGATACGGTCACCGGTAACAGCCAATAAACCTACAATGGTAGGATCGGCAGCAATTGCCTTTGTAAATTCATCCTTGTACGCTTTTACTTCAGCATTATACTTTGCATTCTGTGTTACAGCAGTATAAGTACCCGTATTGGTATTCGTGCCGTTTTCAGTATTGATATCTGCGACTTTATCCCAAACCATGGTCTGACTTCTGTCTTTTACAATACTTTTTCTAACAGCATTATTGATATTGCTGTGATAAGTTGAAAAACCTGCTGTAGCCGAATAGTTTAGCGTAGCGCCACTGCTATTTACTGCGGTCCACCTGCCATGCTCTACGCAATACACGGAAAGCGGAAAGCTTTGACCAGGGCAGATCAGCGCGTCCTTTTCAATGACCCTGTCCTGCTTGCCTCCCTTCACGATATCGCCCATTCCTATAATGATGGTATCTTTAGAAACATTTCTAAAACTGAGTTCATTTACAGAGCCGCCGGATGGCATTTCATTTATGATTATTTTTTTTTGCTCGATGGCCTTTTCCAAAGTGGTATATTGTCCCATGCCTTTGAATAAGTTGTTTAAAGAGGGCTTTGCTTTTATATAATACAATTTGATCTTTTTATACCTGCTCACGTAACCTTCTTTTGCTGTTTCCCCTGCATCTGAAACGGGCATGGATAAATTATCTTTATTCAATTGCGCCTTGGCATGGAATGCTGTCATCACGAGTACGATGATGAATAGCTTTGTACTTTTTTTCATAAATAAAATGTTTTTTGTAAAATGAAAATAGTACAGGCTTAAAGTATTTTAGCCATACACTTGGTGAAGTGGGCATCTGACTTGGCAGGGGATAAGGAAATCGTTTTAAAATGCTGTTATTTTGTAGTGTAAAAGGGCCGAAGAATATGAAACAACAAGCCTGCCTTAAAATATATATTGTAATGTTATTGCTGTTTAGCAGCAGTATCAGTGCAGTTGTTTGTGGCCAGACGGAAAAAGGTACAAAGTTTGACAAAGCATCTAAAAAAATAGAACAGGGATTCGACAAAAATAACTCCGATACCCTTGCACAGGGATATTTTGACCTGGGTGAAACCTATTACCAAAAAGGAGAACTGGTAAAAAGTGAAGCGTATTATCAAAAGTCGAAAACCTTGTATGAGAAAATGGCTAATGCAGATGGCATTGCAAAAAGCAGCAGGGCACTGGCCAAAGTGCAGGAAGATCTGCATAAAGACAGGGCAGCGATCGGCAATTACTCCATAGCACAAAAAAATAATTATAAGACCGGTGACAATACATCTAATATTTTAAATTCAAATGATATAGCCAGGCTATCCAGGCCGGCTGATTCCATCCAGGTGCAGCAGCAATATTTACAGGATAATATCGACCTTGGCATAAAAAACAAAGACACGAATGAGATCATAAGCAATTATAACAGGATGGCGGATATGAGTTTGAAAAACAATGGAAGGAAATCCGCCTTTAGCGCCTTCAATAATGCATATAATTTCTCAAAAAATAACCCCGACCAGGCGCTTCGGTTCAACCAGCGCATTACTGATGAATATGTGAAAGACAAGAATTTCACTAAAGCCATTGAAACGAAAAAGGAAATTTTAAATGAAGGCTTTGTTCAGAACTCCACGCAGATAAAAGCCAGTGAGATCAATTCGCTTGCAGATATCTATATTCAAAAAAATGATGATAGTACGGCGATCAGGTTACTGAATGAATCTTATGCACTATCTGTACAAAACGGCCATACACTGGAAGCCAAAAAAAGTATCGAAAAATTAGACAGCATTTATCAAAGCAAAGGAAAAAAGGAACAGCGTTTAAGCCTGTATAAGAATTTTCTTACACAATTGCCCGGCATCATTGATAAGGACAGCTCCCTCACAGACAATAAGCTCATAGCAGCCACCGAGGAGAAATTAAAAAAATTAGAGTCAGAGAAGACGCTAAAAGATGAACTGATCAGGAAAAAAAATGTGCTCAATTACTGGCTCATCGGGTCGCTCATTACCCTGCTGATATTTGTGGGGATCATTCTATATGTTCTCAAAAAAATCAAAATAAAAAATAAAAAAATAGCATTACAGTCTTTAAGAAGGGAAATGAACCCTCATTTTATTTTCAACAGCCTGAACAGCATCAACCAGTATATTGCCAATAACAATGAACTGGAGGCCAATCAATACTTAACAAAATTCTCTGCCTTAATGAGGAGTGTGATGGAAAATTCAAAAGAAGATTTTGTATTATTTTCCAAAGAAGCGGCACTGTTGCAAAATTATCTTGAACTGGAAAAGAGCAGGTTCCCTGATAAATTTGATTTCAACATACAGATCGACGATGCCCTATATGCTGATGAGCACCTGTATATTCCGGGTATGCTGATTCAGCCTCATTTGGAAAACGCCATCTGGCATGGGCTGAGGTATATTGAAGAAAAAGGCTTTTTACAATTAAGTTTTATAAAAGATCAGAATTGTATTGACATCACGATAGAAGATAACGGCATAGGAATTGCCGAAAGCAAAAAGAATAAAACGGCCAACCAGAAAAAACATTCAGGCAGGGGAATTACAAATACATTGGAACGTATAAAAATTTTAAACGGGTTGTACCATCAAAATATCACTTGTGTAGTGGAAGATAAATCCGGCCCGGACAGAGGCGTAAAAATAAAAATAACCGTTCCCATATTAAAAAATGTAAAGCATGAAAATTAAAACTGTCATTGTAGACGATGAGCCAATAGCCCGGGAGGTGCTGGACAATTATCTCAAAAAGTATTGCCCGGTTGTGGAAGTGATCGGGCAGGCGCAACATATTAAAGAAGCCGTGCCCATGATCAGGTCATTGAAACCCCAATTGGTATTTTTAGACGTTGAAATGCCTTTTGGTAACGCGTTTGACATCCTGGAAGCCTGCCAGGATCAGCGGTTTGAAACCATTTTCATTACGGCTTATTCTGAATATTCTTTAAAAGCACTGAATTGCAGTGCCGCTTATTATATCCTTAAACCAATAGATATCATGGAACTGGTTGCTGCGGTTAATAAAGTACAAATTTCTATCCTGAAGGCAGATGATTTTAACAGAACGCAAATTCTTTTGCAGAACCTGAAACTACAGCCTGAAAAACAACAGATCATTTTGCCTACCCTCCAGGGATTTGATGTGATCAAAACAGCATCTATAATAAAATTACAGGCCAATGGAAATTTTACGGATGTGTATCTTACGGATGGGTCCTGTAAAATGATCTGCAAATTTCTAAAACATTTTGATGACCTGCTTGACGCGCCCTTTATCAGGATACACCGCTCCTTCATTGTAAATTTAAACTTTATAAAATCCTATTCAAAAAACGGGGGCAGGTATGTAACCTTGCTGGATGGTTCAGAAATTGAAGTGTCTGCAACATATAAAGACCAGTTGTTTAAAACGTTGGGGGTTTGATTTAAATAAGAAATGAAAAATAAGGAACCTGCCTGACGGCAGACAGGTAAGAAAGTGGTCCGCTTCGTAGGATCTTTTACTTTCTTATTCCTTATTTGTTTTGTTTTTACGATCATAAGGAATGATATTATCCCATTCTTCAGCAGAGGAGCGGGCCACAAAAGCCACCACGGGTTCTGTATCACTCACATTGAATACTTCATGCGGCACACCGGGTTTAATGTAAATAAAATCACCCGCTTCATTCTCCAGTATTTTTTTCAGCCCGGGCCCGAATTCATGCCGGACCTTTCCTTGTAGTATATACAATATCAGTTCAAAACCTACATGAATATGCGCATAAGCCACGCCTCCCGGCGGAATGGTAGCAATATTGGCTGATAGTTTGGTGGTACCCACATTTTTTGCAGACATGCCCTGCTTATAATGAATACCGTTCCAGTCCCTCCTGGAGCCGCCACCACGTATGGTTAATATTCCATCATGGTCTTCTACCTCACTGAGTTGTACACTTTCCTTGTCATTCTTCATAAAAATTATTTTTAAATAATAAGGCAATATTGTTTTCGGACCATGTAAATGTAAAAACAATCTGCAGATGATGAAAGGCTTTTACTTATTTTCCTCCGGCCTTGTTTTATAGCAACCAATTTGCAAATTGGTAAATGCAACCATTATTTGATCACAAACTAAAGTAAATAAATTCATTTAATCTGTAAGTTTATCATTATCTTCAATACCTAAATATTTATAATGAAAATAAAAGTGTATATAATCATTTTGAATATTTTTTGTGTCATTAGTTCCATTCATGCACAGATCTCCATGTATGAATTCAGGTATCATTTTGGTAAGGATACTTCAGAATACAAAGCCTTCGTGTTACGTAACCATGACGGAACAGGTTTTATCAGGGTCAATTATTTTGATCATATTAATAATACTCCGGTATTGGTTGACATGCTATTGGATGAGAGTTTTGATAAAGATACCGGCGGAAAGGAGGATACGACTTTGCTGATTTTTCAAGGTAAGGACCCTAAAATTATTTCAGGAACAAAGGACTCCTTATATGATCCCGATATTTTCCTTCTTCAGAAAAGTGATACGGCCAGGTTTTATGACCCTGTAGGTGTAGAGTCCTATATTTCTTTGACCGATTCCTGGCTTAGCGGCGATATCACCCAAATGAGATTATTGACTAAAACGGACCTGACTAAAGAATTTGTGCTGACGTTTTTTCAACAAAGCGAAGACTTTTATGTGAATCTTTTTGAAACCAGCGAAAGAAACGCTACACCCCAGGAAAAATCGGCCAGTTTATATTTACTGGTTGTGGCAAACACCAATGATGCAACAATAGGTAAAACCTGTGTAATAGATAAAGATGCCACTTTAGAAACTTTTAAGAATATCGCTGAATACCTGGAAATACAATTCGTTCCAAAAGAGATATCCGGAAATGATTACAGCAAAAAAAATGTGGCCAAAGCTATCAAAGCGCTAAAGCCTTCAGTGAATGATGTGGTGGTTTTTTATTATTCGGGGCATGGATTCTGTGATACCACAGATAATCATTTATTTCCTTACCTGGACCTGCGGGATAAAGTATTTCAAATACCCGGAGCCCCTTACCAACTCAATATGGAAGATATTTATAAAGTGATAAAAGCCAAAGGCGCCCGTTTCAACCTGGTATTTAGTGATTGTTGTAATTCAGCTATAGGTGATCCACCTGCAGTGAGTAAAAATGTGGTTAGTACAAGAGCCAGTTCCCTCGGGTGGAGCAAGGATAACTGCAGGACGCTTTTTTTGGATGACAAGAAATCTTCTATTTTAATGACGGCGGCTTCCAAAGGAGAGGAGTCCGGGGGCAATACCAATGATGGTGGTATTTTTACATTCAATTTCAGGGAAACAATGGAAAAATTTATGGCGCCGCTTTACAAAAATATTTCGTGGGATAAAATTGTGGAGACAGCACAAACGCTGACTATCACCAAGGCAAAAAAAAGCATCTGCCCACAACAGGATGGGATCACCTATAAATCCTGTCGTCAAACACCGATTGTAAAATATAATTAAAGAATGCTGTTCCCGAAAAACTCCGATTCGGGCACCTGTTATATAAAAAGGACCAGCTGCAAAATTTTTGTTGCAGCTGGTTTTAAATAGCAATAAAAAAAGGGGTTAATTTTTTTCAGTCAACTATTGTACTCTATAAAAGAAAACGTTAGGCGGCCCTGTTACACCGGCATCAGTCATTAGTTTTTTCAATTCAGGTGAAGCAGCCCTTGCTTTTGCCTTTGCCATATCCGTGACCACAAAAGTTACATAAACCATATTGGAATCACTCAGGTCGCGGGCAATACCCCTGTCCTGTAGCCCATTCGCCAGCCTTGTGGCTTTGCCCTCCCCGTCATATACTTTCAGCCATGCGTCAAAATCCTTCACCTTATGCCCAACCCTCAACCTGTCTTTCTGATCAGCCCCTGCGCTGTCTAACCTGATCACGTTTGCATAAGAGACCTCGGGAGCCCCGGTAACGCCCGATTTTTGCATGGCTTCTTTCAGGCTCGGCGATGCTGCAAAATCTTTTGCTTTTTGCAGATCGGCGATCTTGTCAATTACGACTACCATATTGGAATCTTCTATTCCCCTGCCCATCACAAAATCCGATATGCCATAAGCCTTCCGCATGGAATCATGCGCCATGTACCCGGCTTTCCATTTATCAAAATCGGCGACCTTGTGCTTCACCATGATCAGTTTAAATGGAGTAAAAACTGTAGTGGGCGGTGTATCAACTGTTTTTTCTTCTTTTTTTTCCTCGCTGTTATTGCAGGAAAAAAGCACCATGGTAAAACCGGTTGCCATCATGGAGATCAAAAACTTTTTAATGCTTGTCATGTTAAAAGTGTTTAGATTTAATTAATGCAGATGAGATAAAGTAAAATAAGAAAATAATCCTGATTTCCCAATTATTTTCCGCCAATATGTACTTCCGGGAAAGGGTAGGGGGCCTGACCTGGAAAATATTATCAAGAAAATCTGCATCAGCAAAAAGAGAATGCAACTTTTTTTATAATTTTATAATAAAAACCAATCATGGATCAAAATATTATTAACCTATATGATGATTATACGCATATCCCGTTATCCAGGGGCGAATTTATACGCCGCCTGGTTTTGATTACCGGGAGCATGGCTGCAGCCATGTCGGTACTTCCATTGATTGAAGTGAAGGCATCAGGTAAAAAAATCACCAATGATGATGACCTGTTTACTGAAAGGATCGGCTACCCCGGTGTGCCCGGAAATATGGAAGCCTACGTAGCACGCCCTAAAGAAGAAAAAAAGTATCCGGCAGTGATCATCATTCATGAAAACAGGGGGTTGAATGCGCATATAGAAGACGTGACCCGTCGTGCGGCTAAAGAAGGTTTTCTTGCGGTAGCCCCCAATGCGTTATCTGCAATTGGAGCTAGTCCGGCCAATGAAGATGAGGCCCGCCAGAAATTCCAGGAACTGAAAGCGGAGAATAACCTGCAGAATTTTATCAACGTTTTTGATTACATCAATACCCGTAAAGATTATAATGGTAATATAGGTTGCGTGGGATTTTGCTGGGGCGGAGGCATGGCTAATGACCTTGCCGTAAATGTGCCGGCCTTAAAAGCAGCAGTGGCTTTTTATGGACGCCAGCCCCAAGCGGATGATGTAAGCAAGATCAAGGCAGCCATACAATTGCATTATGCCGGTTTGGATGAAAGGACTAATGCAGGGATCCCTACGTATGAAGCTGCGCTGAAAAAAAATAATATCACCTACGAGTTATACCTGTATGATGGCGTTAATCATGCTTTTCATAACGATACCGCACCCACGCGCTACAACGAAGCAGCCGCAAAACTGGCATGGCAAAGAACCATCGCGTTCTGTAAGAAATATGTGAAGTAAATAAGAAATGTAAAATATTAAATGTTGAATGTAAAATGTAAAAGTTGAATAGTTCAATACTTTAAAATGTTACCGATATCAACGTTGCTCCACTTTTACATTTTACATTTATTATTCTTTATTTTACATTTCTTTGAATAAGTTTTACATTAATTACTTCAGTAATTATTTTATATAACCAAAGAGGCCCTGTGTCTCATCACCCGGGCCTGCAGAGAAGAAAAGCCAGTTAGGGTCAACTGTTGTGGCAGAAGCAGGAGCAAAGCTGATGCCCCAGAGTCCTTCGATTGTTATTGTTGTTCCATTTGATTTTAAATTTCCCAGTAAATTTCCTGCCAGATCATATGCATTGATATGTCCATCGCCGAAATTACCGATAAGCATTACACTGCTACTGTTGTTCAGAAAACCGGCCGGTGCCTGTGCAATACCCCAGGGTGCATTTAAAGCACCCTGCGAAGCAAATCGTTTTACATAAGAACCATCCGGGTTAAAGATATTAACATAACCAAGACCGGCACCTTTTATCTCATCATTTGTAATTGCATCAATCTCTGCATACATGACATATAATTGCCCCCCTATGTTTTGAATATTAAATGGCGAGTAACCCCCAGGCTTGTTAGGATCTATGAAAAGCATGGACTGTAATACAAAATTTTTATCATACACATCTATCTTTCCTGACTTGAAATCGGCCGCATATAAATAATTAGTGGTGCCATTTGTTGCGATGGCAGCTCCTGTATAGATGGAAGTAGCAGAGCGGTCAACCATTCTTATTGCAGAGCTGCCGGTATTCCATGCTGAGATAACTCCATCAGTGCCCACAAAAATAAATTTTGCAGGATTACCGCCGGGAAGAATAAAATCAACGGTTCCGTTATACACCTGTCCGGTTGGAGCCCCACCAGTTGAGGCAGTGGGAGATGGAATGGAAACTGGCGCCAACATCTGAGTCCCGGTTTTATCATAGATCACACTTACACCGGTAGCTTCTGCGGATATCCATGCATTACCGGTAGGGCTAAAAGCAATACCCCATCCATTGATAAAAAAGGGATCAACCCTTGCGCCTGCGAAAGTGGCGGAACTTGATACCAGGTTGGTCTGGCTAAAACTCTGTTCAGTAACCGCGTCATTACTTTTTGTGCAACTGTTCATTATCATAGTAATAAAAAATGAACAAGCAGTTGCTAATAAATAACTCCCGGATTTTGTAATGTTTTTTTTCATAAAAATTATTTTTCGTTTTAGTAAAAGTTAAAAAATAAAAGACACCCGGTGTAATTGTTCATTGATAATAAGGATGAGCAATTTCCTGGGCGAAATAAAAATAGAGGAGGATGGGAACTTCCCTGCCGGCAGGAATGATGACCAGTCCACGAGAATAATTATTACAGAATGTATCTATTCAAAATCCGTACCATGATGATAATAGAAACGATTTATTTTATAATAACACCAAATTGGTTAGTGCCATAGAGAAGGCTAACTCCAAATGTGTGAATAATATAACTTCTTTCTAAAATTGTGTAACACTTAAAAGAAAAAAGAAACTCAACTTTATATAACAACTTTAAAACAAACAATCGATTTCTCATATGCAGTTAGTTTAGGTTTAAGCCCTTGCTTGTTCAGGGGCTTTTTCATGCCCGGATTTGTTACAGACTTCCGAAGTTTTGAAAACTTCGGAAGTCTGTCATTCAGCCAATATCACAAAGTAGCTTCCTGTGGCATAGATATTGATGTACATAATGAATATGACCTTCATCAAAACAATTTTATTACTTTTTAAAAACAAGAATCATGAAAAAATTTCTATACATCACCGCACTGCTTTTACTGCCTGTTATAGCTTTTCCGCAAAATAAAGACAGATTCAACACAGCCGATCAAACGCCGCCTGCCGGAAGAAGGGTGGATATTTTTCCTAACCCAGGCAACGGATTGTTCACATTTGTTTTTTCAAAGGAGGCTGATTTTTATTCCAGCCTGGTAGTTTATGATAATATGGGAAAAAGGGTTTTTGTAAATGAACATTTGAACGGGAACCCGGTGCAGGCAGACCTGAGCAAAATGCAGGCGGGTATTTATTTTGTTGTATTCCAGTCTGATGATAAGGACGTACGCCTCACAGAAAGGATCGCAATAATAAAATAAAGTGATGGTGTAGTCAAGACATATTTCACGCAGAGTCGCGACAATAACCTTGCGTCTTTGACCTTAGCCTCTTTGTGTGAAACCGTAATATTTATTTGTGTTCTGAAGGCACATACACCTAAATAAATTAAATTTCAAAACATCATAAAGCCTTTATCTGTTACTTATTCTTCCTCCTTACTATGTTTTTTATATTCTTCGATCAGTGTTTTCTGCAGTTCAAAAGGTACCGCCGTATACTCATGAAATTTCATCGCAAATTTTGCCCTGCCTTTTGTAAATGAACGCAGGGAAGATGAATACCCGTGCATTTCGGCCAGCGGTACAAAGGCCGATATCTTTTGAAAATGCCCTTCTGTTTTAATAGCTTCCACAATGCCACGCCTGGTCTGCAGGTCATTGATCACCGACCCGGTCTGATCAGCCAGGCAGGTTACTTCCAGCAAATAAACGGGCTCCAGCAACTGTGGGTCGGCATTGTTGAATGCCTGCCTGAAAGCCTGGAGGCCGGCGATCTTAAATGAAATATCATTGGAATCCACCGGGTGCATTTTTCCATCGTACACGCATACCCGTATATCTCGTGCATACGATCCCGTTAGCGGGCCCGTCTGCATTTTCTCCATCACGCCTTTCAGAATGGATGGCAGGAACCTGTTTTCAATGGCACCACCTACAATGCAGTTATAAAACACCAGTTTACCGCCCCAATCAAGGAGGTGTTCATCCCTGCCCCGAACATTAAGCCCCTGTGGCTCAGGCATTCCTTCATGCCAGGGTTCAATACGCAGGTACACTTCACCAAACTGGCCACTGCCGCCACTTTGCTTCTTATGCCGGTAATTAGCCTCAGCCATTTTACGGATGGTTTCGCGGTAAGGGATCTTCGGTTGTCCGAAAACGACTTCCAGTTTATGCTGGTGTTCGATCTTCCATTTTATGATGGCCAGGTGCAACTCGCCCTGGCAATGGATGAGCGTTTGTCTCAGTTCCGGCGATACTTCCACTTTCACGGTATCATCTACTTCCTGGATGCCGTGCAAGGCTTGTGATAATTTTTCTTCTTCTCCTTTTTTAACTGTTTCAATATATACCGTCATATTGGAAGAAGGGAAAACTATTTTGGGCAATTCCAGGTTTTTCCCTTTTTCGTGCAAAGTATTATTTACATGAGTATTTTTCAGTTTGAGCGTGGCGCCGATATCACCCGCCACCAGTTCATTCACATTAATGCGGTTATGCCCCTCAATCAATAAAAGCTGGTTTAATTTTTCAACCGATCCGGTGTTTTCATTTACCAGCTCCATTCCTGCTTTTACCGTTCCACTGTACACCTTAAATAAACTTAATTCTCCTACGTGGGGCTCAGAAATTATTTTAAAAATAAAAATGCAGGCGGGGCCTTTGGCGTCACAAACCAAGCTACCGCCGGCCATGGTTTGCTGTGGAGGCATTTCATTTGCACTGGGGCAAACCACATCAATAAAACCCATCAGGCGGCTGCTGCCGATATTATTTTTTGCCGCGGTGCAGAATAAAGGGAAGAGGTCGTGGTGGATCATTGCTTTTTTGATGCCGTGCTTCAGGTCTTCTTCGCTCAATTCCCCGGCATCAAAATATTTTTCCATGAGTTCTTCGTCATTACTGGCCACCACTTCAATCAATTCTTTGTGCATCGCATCGGCACGTTCTCTTTCATTGTCAGGTATGGGTAATTCTTCAGTTTTACCATTCGAAAAGCGGTACATCACCATGTGCAGTGTATCAATGATCTCATTAAAGCCAATACCCGGGTTCACCGGGTATTGTAAGGCCACTACATTGGAACCAAAATGGCTTTTGGCTTCCTGGAATGTTTTGTCATAATCTGCCGATTCATGGTCCAGCTGGTTGATCACAAAGATCATGGGCGTTTTAAACTGCTCGGTAAAATCCCAGATCAGGTCTGCACCCACTTCCACACCCACTGCCGCATTGAGCAACAATACACCGGTATCGGCTATCCGCAATGCACTGATCACTTCTCCTACAAAATCATCATAGCCCGGGGTATCAATGATATTGATCTTATACCCTTCCCACTTGGTATGCAACAGGCTGCTGAAGATGGAATTACCCCGTTCTTTTTCCAGTTCGTGATAATCACTCATGGTATTACCATCCAGCACTGTTCCCATCCGGTCGATCAATCCCGCTTCAAATATCATGGCTTCGGCCAGCGTTGTTTTTCCACTGCCGGCATGGCCAAGCAGCACAATATTTTTTACGTGGTTGGTGTCAAAAATTTCCATAAAATTAGTTTTGGTCGCTTTGTTATTTCAGACTTCCGAAGTTTTTAAAACTTCGGAAGTCTGTTAAAACTTCGGAAGTCTATAAGAATAAGATCCTCGCTGCCTGTTGTGAGCAGGTATCAACGATAATGTGTCCGCTTTATATTAATCAGAAATAAATGCTATAAAATCAGTTTGTAAATGATCCAGGTCATTTACCAGGAAATTATACTGGTCTTCCAGTTGCTGGTGTTGGCTGCTATGATCGGCATCTGCGTATAATTTAACTACCTGCATGTGGCCCTTGATCGAATGTTTCAGATCGTGCAGGTTGATCAGTTGAATGTGAAACTGGTTATGAAAGTGTTCAATTTGTACAAGTACATCGTGGCCGGATTTTCCTGCGGCCCACTTGTAAAATTTATTTTTTAATTCGTTGATACTGGCAACATAGGTAACAAGATGCTCGATCCATTTTTTCGCTTCATCAAGAAGCTGCTGTGGTTGTGTTTCTGTTAGCATAATGAGTATATTTTTTGATATTTTAAATGTTTATGTGAGTCACCTCTATGGGAAACACATAAATGAGTTAGTATGATAAAAGTAAAGTGATGGCAATATAGCAAACCTGACATACATCATTTTTTTTGCTGATTTTCATCAAAGGATATATACTTTAAACAGAAATATTCACAGGCCCGGGATTTTGGAAGATACCGTTAAGCTAATATAGCATAAGTATAATAAATAAAAATATTTTTTTAACTGTTTTTATTGATAATTATTCATTCCGGCGGGTTATAGTGCCTATGCAGAAAAAAATTGTAGTTTTGGGCTAAAACGATATGACTAAGTACAACACCTTCCTGGCCTGTTTTATTATTGCTACAGTTGCATTTATTTGTTTTTTTGTTTTCTATATTAATGGTATTTTCTCCATCGTCTCTACTGCAATTCATTATGATGAGCAACCCGGTTCATATCATTCCGCCCTTGCATATTTTAATGCAATATTTACTCCGCAACTGATCATTTCGCTGATCCTGTTTGGTATTACCAGCCTGACTTGTAAGATACTTGGAATTGTATATGTTGCTAAGAATAACTTGGTGGGAAGCGGAGAAAAAGCATTATGGATAATTGGCTTTGTAATAATGGGTTTTATCACGTCTATTGTTTTTTTAGTTATGGCAAAGGGCAAAAAATTTGTAGACTGATTTTCCCCGATCCATATATGCCTGTTATTAAGCCAGGTCCTACATTTAGTTGAACAGTGAGTTGTATTTCTCTAAAAAATGTTCAATACCTGCCTGCGGTAGGCAAGGTTCAATGATCAATACTCAATATTCAAATAATAAAGATCCTTCACACTAAATCTCTTGTAATTAATGCCCGCAAATACCATCTCCGAAGTAATTGATCAGTTAAATGAAATTGTAAACAGTGCATTGCAAAATTCAGACAGGGCAGGATATTTTGCCGCATTGTATAAAAGAGTCACCATTGCGGTTTCCGAAAAAATAAAGGAAGGTTATTTTGATGATAATGCAAGAATGGAAAAATTAGATGTTGTTTTTGCCAACCGTTACCTGGAGGCGTATCAAAATCATGCCAGTGGAAAACCCTGCACGGCTTCCTGGCAACTAGCTTTTGATGCAATCCGTTCATGGAAACCAATGGTGATCCACCACCTGTTTGCAGGCATGAATGCCCATATCAGCCTTGACCTTGGAATTGCCGCCGCAACCATTGCCCCGGGCGCGGGTGTAAATGATATTCATAACGATTTCAATAAAATAAATATCCTCTTAAGCGATTTGGTGAATGAAGTAAAAACAGAGTTATTCAGTATGTGGCCCCTTAGTAAATTGTTGGCCCGTTTAAATGCGGATACATTAGAGAATGATATAGCTGGATTTTCTATGACCATTGCCCGGGATGCCGCCTGGCAGGAGGCTATTGATTATGCCCCGTTGAATGATCCCGCTTCCCGGGAATCATATATTGCCGAACGGGACAAGAATGTAACAGCATTTGGCAATACATTGCTTTACCCCGGATTCTGGCTGAGCACCTTGATATACATCTTAAGAATTTTTGAGTTTGGCAGTGTGGGGGGCAAGATCAAAAAGCTGGATAAGTAACTGAATATTTTGTTATTCGTCTTTGCGCCTAAGCTATTTCAAATAAATCTAACTGAACCGGTTTAATAAAAGTGGTAACCCCATCGGCTTTTTTTAATGTTGTTGCTGTAATGGTATACACATCCGTTGCCTGGTAACGGGAGGCAACAATTATTGCTATGCCATCTGCATGTTTTGTAAACAACTGTTCTGCAAGTTGCGGAGTATTATTTTCCTGTGATAAATGCGATAATAAAAGATGGGTCATAAAAGGCGGCCGGTGCGTGGTAAATAATTCCAGCGCCTGGCTGTTTGATAAATGTCCTTTTCCACCACGGATACGGTTTTTTAAATGCATCGGGTACCTGCCGTTTTCCAGCATGTTTTCATCATAATTGGTTTCTAAAAAAGCGGCATGGCATTGCTTAAAATAATGTGTAACCTGGTCGCAGGCAATTCCAATATCAGTGAACACGCCTACAGTTATACCATTGTAATGAATGATAAAACTATAAGGATCGCTGGCATCGTGTTGTTTGGTAAATGGAGTAACATTTAATTCACCCACTGCAACAGGTTTGTTTGCAGTGAATGGTGTAGAAAGATGCTTTATTAATCGCGGGCCATGATTAGCCGTGACAGGTGTGATATAAACCGGCAAGCTGTATTTGTTGGCTAATGTGCTAAGGCCTTTAATATGATCGGTGTGTTCATGTGATACAAAAATGGCTTTTACTTTTTTAATGGAAAGCCCCAGTTGCTTCATCCGTTTTTCTGTTTCCCTGCAGGAAATACCGGCATCAATTAAAACGGCTTCCCTGCTGTTTCCTACATAATAACAATTGCCATTGCTCCCGGAGTTTAAAGAAGTGATGAATAAAGACATGATGGTTGCAAAGAAAACAAATTATTTCTTCACTGCAAGTTTAAATTTATACCAGTTAGTATCCTGCTTATATAGTGAAGTCCTGTCTGGAGTTTGGGTGCCGGGATCTGTATTTTCACTTGTAGTATTATTCCTGTGATAATTTCCACCACCACCGCCTCTGCCCATACCGCCACGTCCACCCCCATGCATACCAGAACCATTGCCAGAAGCGGTATTGCTGTTCTTATAATTTTCCCCGGCATTTTTCTTTGCATTTATTATTATGCCCACACTCATATTATGCCCAGTATTATTTGCGCCCGAAGTATTTCCGAAAATATATTGCATCGGTATCACAGCTTCATAGCCCAGGCCGTTATTGACTTCTGATTTTATCGCAACTTTTATTTTGCTCTTGTCTTTCACATCGTAGAGCCTGTTTTCCATATTTTGAAATCCTGTTGCACTAAAAGTAATAGCCTCCAATAAAAGTACCTGCCTGAGTTCATTTTTCCCGGACTTCATGCCATCCGTATTCATAGTCTTTGGCTGTGGTGCAGAAGATGGGTTGGATAAAGGAAAAGCGAGGCAGATATTTTTGCTTTGCCCGGCAGCAGGGTCAAAATATATGTTAACCCCTGCCTGTAAAATTTTAATGGCTGTGGCATCATCATGTGTTTCGAGGCTTACATAAATATTATCATTGTCATTGGTAACATTATATTGTACCAGTCCATTGCTGCTCGCAAACCTGAGCGGTTCATTCCATTCTTTTAAATCTCCATCCACGGTAACAGCTGTTTCCTGGTAAGTTCCCGTGGGATAGGTTTTATTGGAGCAACCAGTTAAAATATTAATAAAGGAAATTATGAAACCTGCTTTAATGAGATCTTTCATCTTATCTTAATTTTTTAGTATGTTGAAAGTAAATACTAAATCCAATATGGATGCAGCGCTTCCGTTAATTAACTTATGCATAACTTAAATAAATGACTACGTTTTCCCCCGGCAGCATCGAAAGGCAAAGCCGCCATACTTATTATTCGCTTATGAAATGAGTGTGGGTTGCAAACTCCTGTTCCGGGCGAAACTTCACCAGTGCATTCTTTGATCAGGGGAAAATGATGTTGAGTTTAAAAGTTTTGTTTTTTATCTCGTGCGGTGTAAGATCGCTTTCAATGGAGAGTGCTTCGGGGGCAATTCCTTTCCGCAATAGTTTTTCTGCATCAGATGCCTGTTTGGCATCACTGATCTTTTTGATCTTCTTTACCTGGTTCTTATCATTTGGAACGATAATGGTTTTTACAGCTTTCCAGGAAAAATTCAACCCGGTTTGTTTTTCGAGGTATTTGATATTTACCTGGAATACTTTTTTGTAAATAAAATCAGAAAAATCGGGAGTGGTTGTTTCGGTAATCATTTCTGCCATTTCACTTTTTGGAGGCTTAAGGAACATTTTTTCCTCGATCAGTTTTTGTTCGTGGCTCATCATAAAGGCGGTTGAATACAATCCTTTCGGTGTGGGAAATACAACTACCTTATAAAATAATAATGGCAATTTGAAACCGGGGTCTTTCACATACCCCGGGTCATCGTTCCTGAGTAATGGCCCTGTAAAGACAGATATTCGTTTATTGTTTTTGATCGTAGCAGCTTCATCAATGATGTATGTTTCAAGCGATTTCCAGATGCCGGTATTCAAATTTGCAGCCTGGGGCACACTATTGGGAAAATGAAAGGTTTGATAAGCCTGTAACTGGGCTTCATTTCCCCAGGCCATCTCATTATTGGCAGCCATATGCCCGATCTCAAACTCTGTAATATTGGTTATCAGGTCATAAAACCCCTGGCTTAACTGGAGCGATTCATCAATTCTTGGATCAGCCCTGAAATTATTGGCCCTCTTTACTGTACTTGATTTTTTACTTCCATCAATATTATACGCACATACAAATGGCACTTTTCTTTTACTATTGTACAACACACTGAGGTTTGTATAATGAAGAATACCCTTCGTATTTCCCTCTACTTTGGGAAGTAACGCTTTGGCAGTTTCCGGGATGATCGATTCAAAATTTATTGTAGAACTGTTATCAATAAATAATGGATCAAAACCTTTACATGCAAGTAGTGATTGCTTTGCAAATGCTTTTTCTAATAGAGTGCTCATCGGGTTAAATGATTTGAAACCAAATGTAAAGAAGGTTTTTTATAAGTCTTCTATTTATTAACAAGGAAAAAGGCAACAAAGAAAAGGTAGCAGGCCCATCCCATTTCAATAATAAAATCCGGAACTCCAATGCGCTGTTCCTTCCGTTCAATTCTTTTGAAACGATGTGTAGTGGGTCAGTTTGAAAAACGAAATTCCCGATTTGTCCTGTCATGCTGAGGAACGAAGCATCTCTATGTGCTCACGTTGAGATTCT
>OLKZ01000185.1_pt1 | contig 51335 bp, 39 predicted proteins | sample 1604431 | NCBI WGS metagenome assembly OLKZ01 (sample SAMEA104055714, study PRJEB20765) | soil metagenome | isolation source: soil
CAAGTTACTTACATCGCACCGCTCAACCACCTACCCTTGCTACCTTCCGGTCCTGGGGGAGTTCAGCAGGAGCTGGCCGTATAAGACTTGCCGGCGCGAAGATAGGGAACTGAGACCAATTAAGAATTAAAAATTAAGAATTAAGAATTTTTTTGAACATGAAGTTTTCCTATTTGCGATGAACCGACTTTGAACTAAGAACTATGAACTTTGAACTATGTACTAAAAACTCACCCCCGGCCTGCTGTTCACCGAATTTATTTTACTCACTCCTATCAACTGGTCTGCCCGGTCGGTGAATGAACGGTAGTACATTAAAATAGTATAGCTATTCTCTGTTTCATAATAATCGCCTTCGAGGTCTGTTCTTTTTGAAGGGTCATTTTTATCAACTGCGATATAGGTATAATTATAGTATCCCTGTTTCAGTAAGGCCGTACATTCATACACACCCTTGTCTGCATTAAAGAACATTTTTGTCCTTTCATTAAATGCATAATCGGTCAATTGACCCGCTAAGTAAATATTTTTATCAGGATATGCAGTGCCGCCGGGTGGCGAGAAACTGAAATGAATGGTGGCATAATCACCCTGGTCATAAGGATTGATGGTCTCATAAGTTTCCACCGAATACATTCCATTCAGGTCCCTGTAATACACATACCGTTGGTTGGTCCTGTCCACATCAGTCTTTAAAAACATCTCAGTCGATTTCTTTTTATAATGCGCACTGTCTACCCGGTCGCTTTGCAAATGAAAACTCCTCAGGTCAAGCCAGCGCCATTCTTTCCCCCCGGGAAAATTGCAATTATTTTCTGTGCTATAATCCAAAGTGTTGCCGCGGACAAATGTTGGGGGAATATCTTTCTGCGAGTTATCCCAACGGTTATTTTGCAGTATCACCACTTTCACCTGTTGTGCCGCGCTGAAGGTATTCAGCCCGTTGATGTTTGCGGCGAACCTGATCTTTTGATAAGAATGGGCTAATTGCGGCGTAAAGGGCTGCACCACCTGTGCGGTTATTGCAGCTTTCTGATCCAGTACCAGCAAGCGCCGCGTGAAAGCCAGTTTCGATGTATCCCCGTCCAAAAAAACCTTCAGCAAATAATTTCCCGAAAGTGTCAGCGAAGTGCTCCTGTCGGGTAATATTGCCTGGTAGTGCGTGTACCTGGTTAAGGCGATCGAAGAATAGCGGTACGTGGGGATACGCTGTTGTGTAAATCCTTTTATATAAATGAAAGGGCTGATATCAACCGGTTCCCAGTTATAATCGCAGAGCTGAAAGGTATAGTAATAACTTTTTACATCATTATCCATATCATCAAAATGAAGTTCTAACTGGTCGCCGCTGTTGATATTATAAACAGGTAGCGATGCCTGGTCGCCGTACATGTGAAAACGTACAGACTGAATATTTGATTGGTAAACCTGGTCAGGTACCTGGGCAAATATTTTTACTCCTGAAAAAATAAAACAGATCAATAGAAGATATTTTTTTGGGACGAACTGAAGTGCGTTTCCAGGCATTGTTGTGTCACTCACTTGTACGGTATCGCATAACTGAACTTTTTCCATCTTGCAGGGGAGCATTACGTTTAAATAAAATACATTTGTAAGATAGCAAAAAAAATGCCGATTGAACGTTTCTGTATTTATAGCAAAACGGATTGCCTTTAACAAGCAAAAGACTTTTTCAAGGTTCATCATTGGCCTGGCCATCAGCTCCACAACCATCAGTGTGGCCATCATGATCGTAGCCATGAGTTTTGTAAACGGTTTTCAGCAGGTCATCAGCAATAAGATATTCAGCTTTTGGGGACATATTCGGGTGCAACAGGATATAGAAAAAAGGGTAAACATCGCAGAAGAATATCCCATCACACAAAATGATACTGTAGAAAACTATCTTAAACATTTACCCCAGGTAAAAACAGTGGAACGCTATGCTACAAAAGTTGCGATGATTAAATCCGGGCCCGAAATTGTAAACGTATTATTGAAAGGAGTGGACTCCTCTTTTAATTACAGCAGGCTGCAACCTTTTTTGCAACAAGGGAAGTGGACGGCCTTTCCTGATAGTGCTTACAGTAATGAGATTGATATTTCTGCATACACTGCCAACGAGCTAAAAGTGAATGTGAACGACAGTATCAGGATTTATTTTTTCTCTGGAGAGGGAGGAGCCCCAAGACAGCGCAAATTAAAGATTGCAGGTATTTTTAAAACCGCGATCGAAGAATATGATAAAAATTTTGCGTTATGTGATATCAATCTCATCCGGCATTATAATGGTTGGGAACCCGACCAGATCGGTGGCTATGAACTTTATCTGAATGATTACCTTGAAACAGATAACGTGAATGAAATGATAGATGATTCGCTGAACCGGATGTGGTATAAACTGAACCGGCCCGTAAATACAGACAGCACAAATACAGAAACTGAAAATACAGATTCTACAAACCTGGCTGCCAATAATAAATGGTACAGTAAAACCATTAAAGATATTTATCCTAATATTTTTGACTGGCTCAACCTGCAGGGAAGAATAAAAAATATTCTTTTAGGCATCATGATGGTGGTGGCCATTGTTAACCTTGTCACCTGCCTCATCATTCTGGTGCTGGAAAGAACACGGATGACCGGCATTTTAAAAGCCCTGGGCGCTACAGACTGGAACGTACAACAGATCTTTTTATACAACACCACTGTGATTGCGCTTACGGGCGTTACTGCGGGTGCATTGCTTGGCCTCGGCATCTGCTGGCTCCAGGAAAAAACGGGTTTCATTAAGTTGAATGAAGAAGCGTATTATATGAAGGCCGCACACGCCGACGTCGTCTACTGGCAGGTGTTATTGATCTGTGGAATCACTTTATTGGTATCATTTGCCACCCTGATCATCCCTACTTTCCTGGTAAAGAAAATAAAACCTGTAAAAGCCATACAGTTCAGGTAGCATCAAATTTCCCGGATATGTGAAAGTATTATCCCACTTGCAACCGCGGCATTTAATGATTCCGCTTCTCCCTTTTTAGGAATAGTGATTTTTTCATTCACCAATTGCATCAGTTCTTCACTGATCCCCCTGGCTTCATTACCGATAATGATAATTCCTTCGCGGATCCCTTTCAACCGGCTAACCGCCGTGCCGTGCAAAGTGGCAGCATATATTTTGACCGCACTGTTTTTTTGAATCCATTCACCGGGGTTATCGTACAGGATATTCACCCTGCCAAGGCTGCCCATCGTGCTTTGTACCACTTTGGGATTATACATGTCTGCACAATCACGGGAACAGATGACCGACTCTATTCCAAACCAATCCGCATTGCGGATGATGGTGCCAAAATTGCCCGGGTCCTGTATCGTATCCAAAAGCAATGTGATCTTCCCTTCAAAACGGATATCCGCATGTTGTTTTCTTTTTTCAAAAACCGCCAGCACATTATTGGGCGTAGCCATTGCGGAAATTTTTTCGAGTTCAAATTCCTTTATTTCAATAAACGTAGTGGCAGTATATTTTTTGGGTAATGCTGCATGTGCATCCAGCCATGTATTTACAGCATATAACTCCCTGCAATTAAATTTTCCGCATGCCAGCAGTTCCGTTACCACCTTTGGCCCTTCTGCAATAAATTCACCGTATTCATCTCTGAATTTTTTGTGCTGCAAACTTTGGATATATTTGGTATGTGTTTTGCTGATCATTGCCGATTATAATGTATATATGCTATTGACGACTAATAAAAATAGGATTTACCTGCATTTGAAAATCATTTTGTTCTTTTCATTGATATTGTCTTCCTGCATAATTGTCAAAAAATTTCCCAAAAACAAACCCTTTGTAACAAAAAATACGATCGAAGTTAAGGGGGGAAATTTTACAAAAGATGAAAAAACCTCGCTCAAACAAAGATTAAATGCGCAGTTAGACGACAGTTCCAGGATAAATGCGGTGGATAAATATTTTATCAGGCGCGTTTTTACCAGGCCCTCAGCATATGACAGCGCGGCTGCTGCCCGATCTGCACGAAATATGCAGGCTTCCATGCTGCACCTTGGCTATTACAGTTCAAAAGCAACATTTAAAGCCGATACGGTTCGCACCAATGACCAGCGAAGAGTTCATGTGTTATATACAGTTGAAGTAGGCAAACCAACTTTAATAGACACCGTCAGTTACCTGTTGGACAAACCCGACCTGCAGCAATTAGCCATGCAAAACCTTGATAAAACGGTATTAAAGCCCGGCAAGCCCGTTACCAAAGCAGCAGTTGTGGGAGAAATGAGCAGGCTGGTTGACCTGTATCGCAATAATGGCTATTATAAATTTTCATCAGAAGAACTGAAAGTAAGAGGTGATACTACCGTGGAAGCACTCACCACGATCAGTGATGATTTATTTGAACAGTTACGCCTACTCGCCGAAGCACAAAATGCAAAGGATGCTCCTACCATTAAACTGGCCGTGGTATTAAACCCGCCATCAGACAGCAGCAGGATCAGGAAATTTTCTATTGGGAATATTTATATACTCCCCGATTACCAGCCCGGTGATAATATCACAGACCCTTCCCTTACGCAAAAGCTGGTGCGAAATAATATTATACTTTATCATAAAAGATTATTCCGAACAGCTTTCATTGCCCGGAATATGTTTATCAAAAGCGGAGACATTTACAACCAGGATAATTTTACTGCAACACTCAACAGTTTTACCAAGGCAGGCGTTTGGCAGAGTATCAATATTCAAATTGTAGAAAGAAAAGACAGTATTGGTAAAATAGATCTTATTGTTCAACTGATCCCTGGTAAAAAATATGGGTTCGAAGCGGCTATTGAAACCAGTTACTCTGCTACCAGCAATTCAAACAATGCCACAGTTGCCAATGCAGGTAATTTACTGGGTGTGTCCGGCAACCTTTCCATATTGAACCGCAATCTCCGCAAGGAAGGTATTAAAATGACCAACTCGGTACGTGCCGGTATAGAGTTGAATCTTAAAGCAGACAGCAGTAACAGGAAGAATATTATCAATTCCAATGACCTGGGATTTGCCAACAGTATCATCATTCCGCGTTTTGTATGGCCTTTTAATAAAGTGGACCATAAGCGGTTCCTGTCGTCAGAAACATTTTTCAATACCAGTTTATCCTATGTGAAGCGCTTCAATTTATTCGACTTGCAGTCTTTTAATTTTGCTGCCGGTTACGACTGGACGAAGAAATCCAAACATCCGTTGAAACCAGACAGGCGCTGGATTTGGAAACCCATCAACTTTGAATTCAACAGGCTGTACAACCACACTTCTATTTTCGACAGTATTTTACAGGCTAACCCATTCCTGAAATATTCCTTTAATACCGCCCTGGTTGCCGGCCTGGGCCTGGGTTCACTTGGATATTCAATTATATACACCAACCCCAAATTTATCAACCGCCAGCATACACTTAAATTAAATATAGAAGAATCCGGTTTGATATTGGGGAGAGCAAATGTGCTGAAAAACTATTTACGCCAGTTCGTTAAAACAGATGTGGAATATACTTATTCGGTAAGCCGCAATAAATCGGCCATCGTAACGCGTTTATTCGCCGGCGTGGGCGTTCCATTTAAAAAAGATACCACCCTACCCTTCTTTAAACAGTATTTTGGAGGAGGAAGCAACAGCATGAGGGGATGGCCTGTTCGTGGCATCGGACGCGGCTCCCAGCCATTGAGCCCTTTCGGGAATAGTACATTCAATGACCGTACCGGGGATATTCAACTGGAAGCAAATTTTGAATACCGGTATGATATTGCACAGATCATTCCCAATTCACTTGTATTGAAAGGTGCATTATTTATTGATGCCGGTAATATCTGGAACTTCCGTAATTCAAAACCGGGCGGTGGAAAAGACAGCGCACAATTTCAATTTAAAAACCTTTACAAACAATTAGGTGTTGATGCGGGTACAGGTTTCCGGCTCGATTTCAATTATTTTGTTCTCCGCTTCGACCTTGGCTTCAGGATCAAACGCCCTGATATCAGTAAAGATGATGGCTGGCAGATCCCGGATATCAGTTTTAATAATTTATTCGGGAGAGGCGTAAAAGTGCCGGATCCGTTAAACCCCGGTCAGACAATCAATGATGAACGCTACCGGAAATGGAGATACGAAAATTTCAATTTTACGATTGGGATCAGTTATCCTTTTTAAATGAGGTCATTGGTCATTAGTCATTAAGTCATTTTTATACCATAATTATTAGTCAACTACATTCAGTCAATGACCCATTGACTTAATGACCTAATGACCCAATGACCCAATGACCTAATGACCCAATGACCTAATGACCCAGTGACCTAATGGCTCAATAATTTTTCAAGCTGTTCGATATCCACAGCATCTTCCACCTTAAGATCACCAATACGTGTGCGGCATAAACTGCCCAGGTATGCACCGCAACCCAATGCGGCACCATAATCATTGGCCAAACTGCGTATATAGGTTCCCGTAGAACAAACAACCCTGAAATGAACAACCGGCAAAACGATCTCCGTGATTTCAAATGACCTGATGAAAATCATTCTTGGTTTCAATGCCACCGCCAATCCTTTCCTCGCCAGTTCGTATGAAGCGACACCGTCTTTTTTTATGGCAGAATAAGCAGGAGGTAATTGTTCAATATCTCCGGTAAACTGTGCAGTAACAGATTGTAATAATCCTGCAGTAACAAAAGAAAAATCCTTTTCCTGCTTGGGTTCACTTTCCAGGTCATAGGTGGGCGTAACTGCACCCAGGATGAAGGTACCCGTATACACTTTCTCCTGTGCCATGTATTCGTTTATTTTTTTTGTGAACTTACCCGTACAAACGATCAACAAGCCCGTTGCAAGGGGATCTAACGTTCCCGCATGGCCGATCTTTTTTATCTGTAAAATGCTCCGGAGTTTACGCACTACATCAAATGAAGTCCAGTGCAAAGGCTTATTGATAAGCAGCAACTTGCCATCTGCGTATAGTTGTTGAATAGCGGGATCGATCGGGATCCTTTCTTTGCGTTCCTGCAGAACCGGGGCCGTGCCGGCCTCCATTAATTTGTTGGTATATCTTAACCTGTACGTTTGTTTACGTGCCACAAAAATATTTTTGTAAAGGTATGCAGAACAACTAACCCGTAACCAGTAACTCCTAACTCCTAACTAAATGGCCTGTCTTGCTTTTAATTCCAGGTATTTATTCACCGCGTTAATGGTAAGTAATTCGGGAGGAGTAAGAATGGAAAGGATCCCATGTTTTTTTAATTCTTTTACGATCAGCCTTTTTTCAAACTCAAATTTTTCGGCAATGGTCTTAATATACACTTCTTCAATATTACGGGAATCCAGGTGAGAGAGTTGATGCAATTCGGTGTTCTCAAAAAAAACAACCATCAGCAAATGATGCTTTGCAATGGAACGCAGGTAATTCAACTGACGATGCAAACCCGACAGCGATTCAAAATTGGTATACAACACCAGCAGGCTGCGGTGCTTGATGCGGTTGCGTATCTGCATATACAACATTTCATAATCGCTTTCAAGGAAACCTGTTTGCTGGTTATACAATAATTGCAGCACATTTTCACGTTGAATGGGTTTGCGATCGGCCGCCAGCAACGAACCCATTTTATTGGCAAAGGTCATTACACCCACCCTATCCTGTTTTTGCAAACATACATTCGCCAGCACCAGGGTACTGTTCACAGCATAATCCAGTAAAGTAAGACCATTGAACGGCATCTTCATTAACCGGCCCTTATCAATAATACAATATACCTGTTGTGATTTTTCATCTGTGAAACTGTTTACCATCAACGAACCTTTCCTTGCAGTAGCTTTCCAGTTAATGGTGCGGATATCATCGCCGCGAACATATTCCTTTATCTGTTCAAATTCCATACTGTGGCCTATCTTACGCATTCGTTTGTTGCCATGTTCTGTTTGTATGGTGGTTTGAGAAAGGAGTTCATACTTACGCATCTGCACAAACGAAGGATATACCGGCACCATTTCTTCTGCAGTGATATTATACCTGCGCTTGAGTAATCCCAATAGTGACCGTATATATAAGATCAACCTTCCAAAATGATATTCTCCTCTTTCCACCGGCCTGAGGGTATAGATAATATTTTTCTGTTCAATGGCCTTAAAGCGATGTGTCAGCATCCAGTCCCTTTTTTGAAACTGTACCGGCAACTCGTCGATGATCTCCATATCTACGGTAAAAGGCATCATATTCTTCACCTGCACTTCCACTTTATTCTCATCTCCGTTGCTTAAGCGGTCGGCGATCAACCGTTTGGCAGTGGGTGCCTTACTTAATACAAATAAGAAAAGGTAATCGATCAATACCAACAATATAAAAACCCATAGGAGCACCTGGGCCAAAACGGAAAGGGGAGAATAAAAAAATGATACAATGAATAATACGATACTGGCGCCCATCAAAATAAAAAATCTTGTAGCCAAATATAAACTCCCGATGTATTTATACACTGTACTCATTTTCTTAGTTATTCCTGTAATTGATTTTAACGACGCTGAAATCCATGGTTCATTTATCTATATAAAATCTTAAAAGAATTATTCTATTCCAGGTTACCCCTTCAGGGGGCGGAGGGGGTGCCTTACCTCGGCACTTCAATGGCCTTCAAAATATTATCGATCAGGTCATCCGCGGTAATCCCTTCCATTTCTTTTTCGGGAGTTAATATGATACGATGACGCAGTACATGGGGTGCCATTTCCACGATATCTTCCGGGGTAACAAAATCCCTGCCTTTTATTGCGGCAGTTGCTTTTGCAGAACGAAGAATGGCCAGGGAAGCTCTTGGAGAAGCCCCTAAATACAATGCAGGATTATTTCTTGTTTCATGTACGATCCTTGCAATAAACTCTACCAGCTTGGGTTCTATGATAACGGCCTGTACCTGGCTGCGGAAATGCTGGATATCAATAGGCGATAAAACTTTTTTTACAGTTTCCAGCATTTGTAACTGTGTTTTACCCTGCTGGCCGGTCAAAATCCTGATCTCTTCTTCCAGCGTGGGATAGCCCACTTCTATTTTAAAAATAAAACGATCCAGCTGGGCTTCGGGCAAACGATAGGTTCCCTCCTGCTCTATCGGGTTTTGCGTAGACAGGACAATAAAGGGGAATTTCATGATATGGGTAATACCGTCAACGGTTACCTGCCGTTCTTCCATCACTTCAAATAAGGCAGCCTGTGTTTTTGCAGGTGCCCGGTTGATCTCATCTATCAATATGATATTGCTGAAAACCGGTCCCGATTTAAAACGAAAATCCCCCTCTTTTGGATTAAATACGGAAGTGCCCACCACATCGCTCGGCATCAGGTCGGGTGTAAATTGCAACCGCGAAAAATCAACATCGATCATTTTTGCCAAAAGTTTTGCAGTGAGCGTTTTTGCCACCCCTGGAACGCCTTCAATTAAGATATGCCCGTCGCACAGCAGGCCCGTCAGTAAAAGGTCAACCATTTTATGCTGGCCAATGATCACCTGTCCGATCTCATTGCGGATATCAAATACCGCTTTGCTGAGGCCGCTGAGGTCTATGCGTTGCTCAAAAAGATTTTCTTCCATCAGTTTTTCTGGTTTTGTACCCCAAACCCCTAAGATGCTTCAGGCCCCACGGTTTGGAATGTTTTTATTGATCAATTATAAATTCAAAAGCTTTATACCGTTTTTTTATAGAAATTTTGTATTTGTTCATTTAATGAGAGTAACTCGTAATCGTTTATATCTGCACTGTTTTGTGCATGATTAATAGCACGATAAAGGGTTTCCACTTTTTCAAACGGTACACCGCTTTTTCGGCTAAGGGTACTCAAAAAATCCTTATTGACGAGGCTGGTATTTAAAAAATAATTATTGCGAATGTACTCATTAAAATAAGTAATCATCTTATCCGCAATATTTTTGTTGTCTTTTTTCTGCAGGTATAGCCGCCCGATAGTTTCAGTAAAAGTAACCGTGGTATTTTCATTGGGTTTTATCATTTCAATCATACGCTGACGGCGCTTCATCCCGAATAAAATGTAGACCAGGAGCAGGATCAGTGTTAACCAGAATGCAGTGGCCAGTGGCGGGTTGTTCATGATTTCATCTAAAGAACTGAAACTTTCCCTGTTCCTGTTGCGGCTCCTGTTTTCTGCCTGTGTTTTTGAACGCAGTTTAATGTAATAGTCATCCCAATACACATGGTCGGGATAGGATTTTAAATATCCGAAAGCCTTTTGAAAGTATTCATAATTATTTTTCTGTAACAAAAAATAATTGCTGAAGGCCCTGGGTTCACAATGCAGGAAGATCCTGCCCTTTCCTTTGAAAATAACAATAAAATCAGGGTCCCCTTTTTCATTTACGCCCAATACCCTTGTATCGAAAGCATTAAAAGATGAAAACATATTGCAAAAAGGCCGGTAAAAATATTGGTACAAAGCGGTATCGGCCCGGCCGACTGCTTTGATCCGAAGCCCGCTGGTTCCGTAAGGTTTGTTATTTAAATAATACAACGGCGACAGGTCGGAGCCAACTTTACATTCCAGCTTATCCATTAAATTGTAGTCAAATTGCTGCACTGCAAAAAATGCATCATTACCATTTTTCACAAAATTGATTACCCTGTCCACATCTTCATCGGTAGTGAATAAACTTTGGACAATACAAATATAAATGCTGCCGGTATCTTCATTGTATTTCCAGCTTTCATCAAAATTTTCTTTTTCATCACGGATGGTATTGCGGTAAAACATTTCTTCCAACTGGTGAAAGGCGATATATGCCCCGAACGGTTTTTTATCACTATTGGAATAGGTTTCCGTGAGGTCCGGAATTCTTTTTATGCTGCCGCCGCCGGCATTACAGCCTGCAAAAAAAACAGCAGCCAAAATAATTAAAAAAAGATATGCCCTTTTGGTTTTCATCAGCCCGGTCAGAATTTTTGATTAAAATTAGTGAAGCCCGTTTCTATCTTATAGTAAATATTTTCTGCAATCGCAAATTCTCCATACCATACATATTCATAACTCTGTGTAAGCGAAGCAAAATCATTTTGAAATTGCTGGTTGACAGCAGGTCCGCCATGGCTGCCGATCTCCCTCACATATTGATAATTGGTCTTATCAGTTGTTAATTCAATAAAATGATGATCTGACAGTTTATGCAGGGTTTTTAAATACTGATAACGAACAGCCAGCCTGAAATTGCCATTAAGCAGCGCCTGGCTGATCAGGTGATCAAAATCGCTTTCGTTTGTGATCATTTCTTCATTTACTTCAGGTCCCGGTGATTGTGTTGTTGTAGATTTCTTTTTGAAAAGGCCTTCTGTTAAAAATAATTTGTATAAAATAAAAAGAATAAAAAGCCCCGCTAAGGTCCAGAAAAAAACTTTCGTGACAGGGGAAGAAAAAACAGTGTCCAGCCAGCTGGGGCCGGATGGGCTTGAATCAGCAACTTTCAGCTCTTTTTCCTGATTTGCTTTAAGCAAACTATCCAGGTATTTAGCATATTCAAATGCCTTTAGCTTTTTCCAGTTTTCCACGGAATCAGGCGGGACCTTAAGCTGGTTGAGATACAGCGTAGTATCAATTGTGCCGGATGTATCATTGCCGGTAAGCGTGGAATGGTCATCCCCGGATCTTACGTCTATGCTTTCCCGTGATACCTCAGCAGTATCATAGGCGGGTTGCTGCGTCATCACAGCGGAATCATAATACACATATTTTTTTCCCTGGGCCCTTGCGCACGGGAAAAAAGAAAAAGAAAAAAATAATATGTAAATAAACTTAAGCATCGTCTTTCTTCAACCGGTTGATGATACCATCGGGCTGAATATAATATCCTTTCCTGTGTAAACGAATGGGCAGAATGATGAAATACCAGATGATAAAAGACAACGAAACCGCCAGGATGCTAACACTTACCCAAACAGGCAGCCCCGAATTACTGCCCTTTTCATAGGTCTGGCTCATTAAATGCGTAACATAGCTTTCAAAAAATGCCGCAACAATAAATACAGGTATCAGGCATATCAATATTTTGGCGGCATCCTTGGCACCCCGCATAAATGAAACCAGTCTTGGATAAGTACCCGGAAATAATATGCCGTTTGCAAGGACAAAACCCGCTGTGCAGGCAATTACAATGGCCGAGATCTCCAGCGAACCATGTATCCATATTACCAATACGGACTGCATGCCCAACCCTTTTGAAAAAAACATGTATTGAAAAACACCCAGCATGAGCCCGTTTTTCCACATCAGCCATACGGTAGTAATACCAAATGTAAAACCTCCAATAAAACTTAGAAATGCAACTTTGATATTATTGAACCCTATCAGGACAAACATCGTAAACGGGTTATCACTTTTAAATACTCCAAAAGGATCGCCTTTGGCAATATTATCTTCCGTCATATTTACATAATTATCTCCGAGGATCCCTCTTACAAAATTCTCATCATGCATAGCCGATAAAACACCTACTGCAACAAAAATTAAAAAAATTATTGTGGTAAATAAAAAAATACGGTGATACTTCCTGAAAAGAAGGGGAAGTTCTATCTTCCAGAATTGAAAAATGCGACTGTACTTTTCTTTCCTGTTTTGATAAATGCTTTGATAAATTCCCGCTGCAATACCATTTACCCAGCGGGTGACCTTACTTTTTGGATAAAAAGTTTTGGCATAAGAAACGTCATCGATCAGGGTAATAAAACGCTCTGCCGTTTCATCAGGATTGTCTGTTGGAGAATGCTGGTACTCATTCCACTTGTCAACATTCTTTTTTATGAACATGGCTTCCCTCATTCGTCAAATTTACTGATTACCTTCTTTAAGCCTGCAAATTCCCCGTTTTTTTAATAAATAAAAAAACCGCAGCCTGTACGATTGCTTAACCGCAATTTGTAATTTGCAGGATGTCCCTTATTCAGATAGCTACTGCCTTTAATATCGACCTGGAATTTGAGATCGCAGAATTTCATAAGCGGCTGTTTGCCTATATTATTGACTTTGTACTGCTGATCATTTACCTGTTCAGCATGAAATACCTGTTGTATGCCGGCTTTAACATCGACTTTGAAGAAAATATGGGCCTGGATATTTTAGTGATCTCGGTACCCCTGTTGTTATATTCTTTACTCACAGAGCTATGGATGAACGGGCAAACCGTTGGAAAAAAATTAATGGGCATCAGGGTCATCAGCCTGGAAGGAGGTGAACCCACATTTGGACAATATATCCTGAGATGGATTACCAAGTTCTTTGAATGGCCCTTTCTTTTTGGATATATCTTTTTTTCAAAAGAGGCGTTGGTGCTATATACCATTATCACCGGGATTTTTGGTGTGGCCGTGGCGATCATTATTGCTGTTACTCCCAAAAGTCAAAGGCTCGGCGACCTGGCAGCAGGCACCGTGGTAGTGAATACAAGATCGAAACTTTCTGTGCTGGATACCGTGTTCATGGATGTAAATAAAACGGATTATAAAGTGCTTTTCCCCGACGTGATGCGGCTGAGCGACCGTGATATCAATACCATTAAAACTGTACTTACACAGGCTAGTAAAAGGAACACTTATGATATGTGTAATCGTGTAGCCATGAAGGTTAAAGATGTGCTGAAAATAAATACAGACATGTATCCCGACCAGTTCCTCGAAAAATTGCTGGAAGATTACAATTACCTGGCCACAAGAGAATAGATAAATGAATGTAAAATTATAAATGCAAAACGTAAAAGGTGGGCAGCTTTTATTAACTTTTACATTTTACATTCAACATTTAATATTCAACATTTACATTTTAATTATCATTACCTCATCAATGCACTTCCAACACCTATTATTAAAAACAGGAAGAGGAAAAGGAGATAAATAACTGTAATAATACCCAGGCTCCTGAAGTACACTTTGATATTCTTGAATGACTGGTTTAAAGTAGACTGGTCGTTCGTTTGAAGTGCGGTCTTCATTGTTGAAGCAAAACGATTAAGGTAAAGTGACACGAAAAAGAAGACAACTGCGACGACCAGGTAAACTATTGTTATCATACCCGCTCCCATCATTCTGCCACTGGAACCGTAAGGTCTATAAGAAGAACTGAACTTCGCTATGAAAGCACCCATGAAAAAAGCTGCAATCGCCAATAATATGCTTAATATAATACCCACAATGCTTATGAATTTAGCCCACATGGCTGTTTCTTTTAAGTGGGAATGAGCTATCACGTCGATCTGAAGTTCATTGTTCAATAAATTTTGATTAGTGTCCATTTGATAAAATTTAAAGTTGAAAACACAAGTATGCGATCAAAAAATTGAGATCATATTTTCCCGGGACAAAATACCTGTTTATTGCGCCCGTTCATTAAAATATAGTTGAAAATCTGTTGAACTTAGTCATTTTTAAAAAAAATGCAACGCGTTCCTACCTGTACGATATTGCAAAAATAAAAACGACAGCATAAAAAAGCAAAATAAGCCCCAGGATCGAAACGCCGATGATGGAGCATATTTTACCCGCTTTTAATGAATTGTAAGAATCTGCTGAATACACACCCGGATTATCCCTGTAACGACGGGTATCCGTATGCGCAAGCACCAGTGCTATGATGCCCAGCGGTGAACAAAGCACAATCGATAAAATACCTAAGACCAGTACTGCAGTTGAATTGGGAAGCTGTTGTTGCTCATTAAAATTCAGGTAATCACGATCCCGATCCGTAACATTCTCCATTAATTAATAGAATCTATGCCTGTTTACAAAAAAGAAACTTCCCACAGCGATATATATAATTATTCCCACTACCATAAGACAAAGTCCGATTATGGAACATACTTTCCCGGCTTTCACATTACTTAAGGAACCCGGCGTATATGCGGAAGGGTTTGCATCATACATTTTGATGGCGCTATTGCCCAATACCAATGCAATAATTCCGCAGATGCCGCAAACTACGATTGAGCAGATCCCCAAAACCAGTACTGCAGTGGCATTTGGTAAAGGCTGTTGCGGGAGATTTTGATTGTCCATTTTCAGTTAATTTGATGATTAAAAAATTTGAAAAAGTAATTGACAAGAATTGCTACTGCAATTATAACATAAAAAATCTGAATATTCCTACTCCCGTTTGTATACCGGTATTTTAAATGGAGGGCCCCGTAACAAAAGAACAGGAGGATCAGGATCAGCGGAGGATATATGATAAAACTTTCCCTGAACCTTCCCTGCAACAATAATAATGTAGCCCGCTGAAAACCGCATCCTGGGCAATCCATATGAAAAATGGTTTTGAACCAACAGGGCATCAAATGGCCTTCAAGCCAATGGAAAGCATTTGCAAAAAAAGCAGCAAAAAAGATCAGTGTCCTGGTCATCATAAAACTAATACGCCCTTGCAAACAATACCCGTTGTGTACTGGGTGCACCGGTTAATATACATTTACCATCTTCGGGCTTATTATTCAATGGTATGCAACGAATAGTGGCTTTTGTCTGTTCTTTAATTTTATCTTCAGTTGCAGGAGTGCCATCCCAATGTGCGGATATAAATCCCCCTTTTTCATCCAGTATTTTCACAAAATCATCCCAACTATCGGTAAGGGTTATGTGCTCCTGTTGAAATGCCAAAGCCCTGTTGTACATATTTTGTTGAATGTCATCCAGCAACTGTGCGATCTTTTCGGCAAGACCATCCATACTCATGCCGTTTTTTTCCTTGGTATCGCGCCGTGCCACTTCAACAGCATTATTTTCTATATCCCTTAAGCCCATCGCAATACGTACGGGCACACCTTTCAATTCATATTCGGCAAATTTCCAACCCGGCCGGCTATTATCATTATTATCATATTTTACCCTGATGCCCAATGCCTTCAACTGGCTCATCATTTCATTTGCTTTTGCATCGATCACCGCTTTACTATCCTCGCCTTTGTACACCGGAACAATCACTGCCTGTATTGGTGCGATCCTTGGCGGCATGATCAATCCCTGGTCATCACTGTGTGCCATGATCAGTGCGCCGATCAGCCTGGTGGAAACGCCCCATGATGTTGCCCAAACATAATCCAGTGTATTGTTTTTATCACTGAATTTTACATCAAACGCTTTGGCAAAATTCTGTCCCAGGAAATGCGATGTCCCGGCCTGCAGTGCTTTGCCATCCTGCATCATAGTCTCTATGCAATAGGTCTCTTCGGCGCCCGCAAAACGCTCATTGGGAGTTTTAACTCCTTTAATAACGGGAACGGCCATGTACTGTTCTGAGAAATCGGCATATACATCCAGCATCCGGGCTGTTTCTTCCATAGCCTCTTCCTTGCTGGCATGAGCAGTATGCCCTTCCTGCCATAGAAATTCGGCCGTGCGTAAAAATAAACGGGTACGCATTTCCCAACGCACTACGTTTACCCACTGGTTGATCAGTATGGGCAGGTCACGGTAAGATTGTATCCAACCTTTATACGTACTCCAGATGATGGCTTCACTCGTAGGCCTTACGATCAGTTCTTCTTCGAGTTTGGCCTCGGGGTCAACGATCAGTTTACCTTTATTATCGGGGTCTGCTTTTAAACGGTAATGCGTAACGATGGCGCATTCTTTTGCAAAACCTTCTGCATTTTTTTCTTCCGCTTCAAATAAACTTTTGGGAACGAACAAAGGAAAATAAGCATTCACATGCCCGGTGTCTTTAAACATTTTATCCAGCTGGTCGCGCATGTTTTCCCATAACGCAAAGCCGTATGGTTTAATGACCATACAACCACGCACTGCTGAATAATCGGCCAGGCCGCCTTTAATCACAAGATCATTGTACCATTGCGAATAATCTTCTGCCCTTGATGTAAGTTCTTTGCTCATGTTTTATTTTTTGGCTAAGAGTGAAAAGGAGAAAAAAAGTGTAGACCAAAATGCGCATTTCTCTTTATATTTTTTTTCTCTTTGAGCTCTTAGCTAATTGTATTGATAATCGTTTTTTATTGTTGCCCAAAATATTTATGTTCCCAACATTTAAACAATCTTCAACTTCAGTTGCGTCGCACTCTTGTACTGCAAATCTTTTTTCACCCGGCCACTTGTATAATTGGTCATAATTGGTCAGACGGAGACCGTCAGACCAGGATTCCATTTAGCACATATTTAACATCAACTCATTAAAATTTTTTTCTTTTGGCAAAGGTTTTGTGCATTTTTCAAATACTGCATAACTGCACAAAAATAGTAACTTCATTTTTAAACTAACTTAAATAAACCCACATGCAAGCCAAAATTCTACTCGTAGCTTTATCTGTAGCCGCATGCACAAGTTGCAGCACCGCTTATAAAACAGGTCAAACGCCGGATGACGTCTATTATTCCCCGGTAAAATTTACAGCAGATGATCAAAAAACCAGGCAGGATGAAGTAAAGAATGAAACGCCCGTTGATTATGGGATAAGTATGTCTGTCCGCGACCGGCGCTGGAGAGATTTTGATAACAATTATGATTACAATAACAGCCCTTATTATTATTGTAACTGCAACTGCACTAATTATGGCTACTATTATAATCCCTCCTTTCATCCATGGCCTGTGTATTTGACAAAGATCCAGCCTGTAAATGCAACGCCCCGAATGGTAAACCTTAATGCCTACAGCGGTTATAATAATAATATATCCGTGAGTCAGAAAACGGGTAATGGAATTAACTGGCTACAGCCCGCTGGTCAATACAATAATACCAACAGTACCAACAACCGGCATTCATACACCCCCTCCAACAGCAGCTCCTCTTCGAATAATACCAGAACCTATTCGCCTTCTACCAGCAGCAGCGGAAGTTCTTCCTCCGGCAGTGTATCAAGGCCCAAAAGAGGCGGGTAACGAAACATATAACGGTAAGGAGTATGTGATAATAAACGGTTTTCGCTATTCCGAAACATATTATTCCAAATCAATTTCCCCGTACTAAAATCTTAAGCCATGCAAAAAATTTTACTCCTGTCATGCCTCCTCATCAGCACCACCATCTATGCCCAGGTTCCTGAAGACGCGCTTCGTTATTCCTTTTACCCTCAAAACGGAACAGCCCGTAATCTTTCAATTGGCGGAGCGATGGGTTCCCTGGGAGGCGACATCAATGCAACTTATGTAAACCCCGCCGGGCTTGGTTTTTATAAGACCAGCGAATTTGTTTTAACCCCCGGTTTCTTTTTCAATAATAATCGCATCAACTTCCGTGGAACCAATGCACAGCATACAAACAGCGGTTTTGGTTTTGGCACCAGCGGATGGGTCATGGGATTTGGCGATCGCTACAAACCAACCGTCAGTAATGCAGTTAGTATAGCCATCACGCAAACAGCTAACTTCAATAACAGTATTCAATACAGTGGATTGAATAATTACAGTTCATTCAGTGAGCAATTTGCAGAAGAGTTTGCAAAAAGTGGTTATACTATTGATGAAGTTTTAAATTCCAACTCACCATTGCCTTACACATCAGCGCCCGCATTATATACATTCCTGATCGACACCGTAAAAGTAAATGGCCTTTACCAGGTAAAGGGTGCTCCGGAGTATATCCTCGATGCAGGCCAGGCATTGAAACAGGAAATGAATAAAATAACAAAGGGTGGCATTACAGAATTTGCCATTGGCTTTGCGCACAACAACAATGACAAATGGTATTGGGGGGCCAGCATTGGAATTCCTTTCATCAGTTACAGCAGCAATACCAATTTCAAAGAATCGGATACTTCATCAAATACATCCAATCACTTTAAACAATTTGAATACACGGATAATTTTAAAACAACAGGCATCGGTATCAATGGAAAAATCGGGGTCATCTATCGTCCGCAGGAATATATACGCGTAGGATTGGCCATTCAAACTCCCACATTTATGAACCTGGTGGATAAAAGAACTACCACGCTCTCCACTGAACTGGAAAATCCCGTTGCAGCTTTCAGTACTTCGTCCAACACATTTACGAATGACCAGCCCGGTGAAAGTAAATACACGCAAACCACTCCGTTTAAAGTGGTCGGGAGTGCATCTTATGTTTTCAGAGAGGTTTCCAATATAAAAAAACAAAGGGCTTTTATTACGGCAGATGTGGAGTATGTACATCACAAAGGCTCGAAGTTTGGAAGCAATAACGATGACCCCACGGACCAGGAAAAAACATATTACAACGCTTTGAATAAAGTAGTGAGCGCTGATTATAAAGGGAATTTTAATTTTCGCCTCGGCGGAGAGCTCAAGTTCAATACCATCATGGGCAGGCTGGGTTTTGCCTATTATGGCAATCCTTACAAAGGTTCAGCGTATAAGGCTAACCGTATGTTACTGAGCGGCGGACTGGGCTACCGCGACAAAGGTATATTTGTTGACCTCACTTATGTATATGCCATTACAAAGGATATCAGTTTTCCTTACCGCCTCGAAGACCGGGCAAATACCTTTGCTACATTAAAACAAATGAAAGGAAATGTGGTGGCTACGGTGGGAGTTAAGTTTTAGCCAATACTAACTGTTCAGGTGGTCTGACGGTTTTGAACCGTCGTGACCCCTTATTATTTCCATTACCTTATCATAATCCGGCGCACACCACTCCATTGCTTCATCTTTCTTAAACCAGGTCATCTGCCGTTTGGCATACTGCCGTGTATTTATTTTAATTATTTCAATAGCATCGGCTAAAGGTAAATCTCCTGCAAGATGCCCAAACAATTCGCGGTAACCCACCGTTTGTAATGCATTCAGTTTTTTAAACGGCTCCAGTTTTTTAACTTCGTCTGCTAATCCCTGTTGTATCATGGCATCTACACGGCTATTGATATTTTTATGCAATTGCTCTTTTGGTAATTCCAGCCCAATTTTTATGATATTAAAATCACGTTCCTTTTTCTGCTGCGTTTGAAATTCAATGATCGACCTGCCAGTGGATAATTTCACTTCCAGTGCACGCATGAGCCTTTGCGGGTTTTTTATTTCTCCTTTTGCATAATACAGCGGATCATTTTTTTCCACTTCCTTTTGCAGCCATTCCAATCCCTCCCACTCAAGATCAGCTGTTATCTTTTCTCTTATAGCCGGGTCGATGACCGGGACCTCATCAATACCATCACAAAATGTTTTTACATACAAACCTGTACCCCCCACCATTACAGCAATATCATGTTGTGTAAATATTTGCTGCAGCTTCTCCAATGCGTATTGCTCAAATACCGCAGCATTTACTTCTTCCTTTATGGAATGTGAATTGATGAAATGGTGTTTTACCAGCTGCAGTTCCCCGGCCGAAGGTTTGGCCACGCCGATATGAAGCTCCTTAAAACACTGGCGGCTATCCGCAGAAATGATCTCAGTATCAAAATGCTGTGCAACTTTTATGGCAAGAGCAGTTTTGCCAACTGCCGTAGGGCCTACGATGATGATGCAGGTTTTGTTCACAGAAAATAGTTGAGTTTGTAAAGAACTCTTTTTAATGGATAATGGGTTAATTGATAATTGATAATATCTTCAAGTCGAATAGTATGCTATCAACAAACAGTAAATTAATTGAAGAAAATATTCAAAAAAGTAAAAGCTAACGAAACTCAAATACCGATCCGTCCTTAAAAAATTATCCATTAACCCATTATCAATTATCCATTAATTTAAAACCCATCATTCCCCTCATCCGTTGCTGCTTCTTCTTCGGATTCAGTTTCTTCGGCTTCACCGTTCCCCCCTTCTTCACTGAACCCTTCGGCTAATGCATCCGGTTGCAGGTCGTATTTTTCTTCCATTTCTGCAAGGCGGCTGTCCACCAAACCCTTTGTGCCATATTGGGAGGGCGCGATGCCTTCAGTGCGCACGCAACAAGGGTAAACAAGTTTTTTATTTTCTTCCTTGTCCACTGTGATGAGTTCCACCATAAAATGCCAGACCTTGTTGAAATCGTATTCGTAGATAAATTTTTGATTGGGATTATTGATCTCACTGCCAATGAGGGTTTCCTTCATCAATAAGGGTTCCACTTTATAGTTTTTGTCATATTTCTCCAGCGATATTTCCCGGCCCCTTAACCAGGTATCATTACTGCGGTAAAAAGTTGCCTTATGCTTGGAATCGAATTCGTAGCTTTTCAAAATGCACCCATGCAGGTCTGAAAAGTTTTGTGTATGACGGATCGCAATGTCGCGGTAAACACTATCATCATCTTCCCAATATATTCTGAAACGTAATATTGCCATACTGTAAAAATAAGAATAATAAAGAGGAATCGGGAATTAGTAATTAGGAATTTGGACTAGACCCTAACAATTCAAAACAGGATTTGAATATCAAACCCTAATTCCCAATTCCTAATTACCAATCCCTAATTCCCTTGCTTTGGCAATCATAAAAGCGTGCGCCGCCCCGTATTCATTTGGGATCACTCCGTCCAGTATGGCATCCCGTATGGCATTTTTGATATCGCCTACTGTACGGCAGGGTGTTAAATTAAATGTCTGCATGATGATCTCCCCCGTAATGGGAGGCTGCCAGTTGCGGAGATGGTCTTTTTCTTCCACTTCAACACAACGTTGGGTCACCATTTCAAAATTTTCTAAAACCCGTTTTACTTTTTGTTTGTTTTTGGAAGTGATATCTGCCCGGCAAAGTGTCATCAGTGCATCAAAATCCTCCCCCGCATCAAATAATAATCTTCGTATAGCGCTATCCGTTATATTCTCTTTCGTGAGGCTGATGGGCCGCAAGTGCAGTTCCACCAGCTTACGCACAAATCTCATTTTTTCATTTTGCGGCAACTTCAGCTTCGTAAAGATCTTCGGTACCATTCGCCCGCCCACCACTTCATGCCCGTGAAAGGTCCAGCCATGGCCTTCTTCAAATTTTTTGGTTACAGGCTTGGCAATATCATGCAACAGGGCCGCCCATCGGAGCCATAGGTCATCCGTGTGTGGTGCAATATTATCCACCACCTGTAAAGTATGATAGAAGTTATCCTTATGTCCCATTCCATCAATGTATTCGGCGCCGACAAGGTCAACCATTTCCGGAAAAATAATTTTAAGTAACCCGCTTTTGTATAACAGATCGAAACCCACAGAAGGTTTGGTAGAAAGCAAAATCTTATTGAGCTCATCGGCGATCCGTTCCCCGCTCACAATTTTTATGCGTTCCGCATTTTCAACGATCGCCGCGAAGGTTTTTTCTTCAATGGTAAAGTTCAGTTGCGCAGCAAAACGAATGGCCCTCATCATCCGCAAAGGATCATCACTGAATGTTTGGGCCGGGGCCAATGGTGTTTGAATGAGTTGCAAAGAAATGTCATTGATCCCGTTAAATGGATCTATCAGTTCACCATAATTTTTCCTGTTTAAACTGATGGCCAATGTATTGATGGTAAAGTCACGGCGGTTCTGATCATCTTCCAAAGTACCTGTTTGCACTGTAGGTTTGCGACTGTCATAACTATAGCTTTCCTTGCGGGCACCAACAAATTCAATCTCCAAAGCCTCACCCAATCCGGCCTCACCCCAACCCCTCTCCAAAGGAGAGGGAACTGGAGTATTAAAAGTCTCTGATTGTTTATTGCTCTTTTCAACTTTAGCAGAATGTGGTAATTTTATTTTTAATTGTGCAGTACCAAAATTTTTGAAGAAATTCACTTCGGGTTTTGGTTCGAATTTTTCAGCGACTTTAGCGGCTAATGCGATCCCGTCACCCACACAAACAATATCCATATCTTTTGTATCCCTTCCCAGTATCTTATCTCTTACAAATCCACCGATCAAATAACAGGGCACAGTAAGTTCTTCTGCAGCATCTGCAATTTTTTTTAAAATTAAAAGTTCTGGATCTGTGCATTTGATGTACATAGTCGCAAAGATACCCCCTGTCCCCCTAAAGGGGGAACTTAGCAAGTGAGTTTATTTTTTAATCATAACTCTTAATTCATTTAAATAAATGATTCCTTATTAGTGTCTATAAAAAATAAAAGCGCTTTTGTTCATAATAATCTTCGAAAGCCTCTTTAGGGGTTTGGGGTTGGCATCAATATTGACCATATATACGTTCAGCAAAAAAACACTGATTTAACAGTGCATATTGACATTTTGACTTTATATTGAGAAAATTATGGATAAGAAATTTTATTTGCAGGGACCCGAAGACGAAATGGAGTTTATGCCAATCATCCCGTTGAATGAAGATGATGACGGAAACACCGATGAACAGGTGATCCCGGATGAATTGCCCATACTGGCTTTAAGAAATACCGTACTGTTTCCCGGTGTAGTGATCCCGATAACCGTGGGCAGGGATAAAAGCATTAAAGCGGTAAATGACGCATATAAGGCTGACAAATTGATCGGTGTAGTAGCACAAAAAGACAGTAGCGTGGAAGAGCCCACCATCAGTGACCTGGAAGATATTGGAACAGTTGCAAAAATTGCCAAACTCATAAAAATGCCCGATGGAGGCACCACCATCATCATTCAGGGACGCAAGCGATGCAAGATAGAAGAAGTGATAACAGATGACCCCTATTTTAAAGCAAAGATCAAAGTATTGACTGATGAAGTGCTCAAAGATGATGCTGATTTTAATGCCATGGTGAGCAGTATCAAGGACCTTGCAGGACAAATCGTGAACCTCTCTCCCAACCTGCCCAGCGAAGCAGCCATCATTTTAAAAAATATTGAGAACCCTTCTTTCCTGATTCATTTTGTAAGCAGTAATCTCAATTGCGATATTAAAGAAAAACAGCGTTTACTCGAGATCAGTAATATTAAAGCCAGAGCCGAATTGCTGATGAACCTGATGCAAACAGAATTGCAATATGCCGAACTGAAAAATAAAGTAACCAATAAAACAAGGGCGGAACTGGATAAGCAGCAAAGGGATTATTTTTTACAACAGCAGATGAAGGCCATCAAAGATGAACTGGGCGGTGATAATGTGGCAGAAGTAAAGGAAATGCAGAAAAAAGCCGATGGGAAAAAATGGACGGCTGCAGCAAAAGAAATGTTTACCAAAGGGGTGGAGAAATTAGAACGCATGCATCCCTCCACGCCGGATTATTCTGTGGTGTACAATCACCTCGACCTGATGCTGGACCTTCCCTGGGCGGATTATACAGAAGATTCCTATGATCTTAAAAAAGCAAAAAAAATACTGGACAATGATCACTACGGCATGAAAAAGGTTAAAGAAAGGATACTGGAATATTTAGCCGTATTGAAATTAAAAGGCGATATGAAATCTCCTATCCTTTGTTTTTTGGGTCCTCCCGGTATCGGTAAGACTAGTTTGGGAAAAAGTATCGCGGCTGCGATCAACCGTAAATATGTAAGGGTAAGCCTGGGCGGTTTGCATGATGAAAGTGAGATACGTGGCCATCGCAAAACCTATATCGGCGCTATGCCCGGAAGGATCGTGCAATCTATCCGGAAAATAAAATCCAGTAACCCGGTCATGATCCTCGATGAGATCGATAAGGTAGGAAGTGATAATCGTGCAGATCCTTCTTCTGCTTTGCTGGAAGTTTTAGACCCGGAGCAAAATAATACTTTCTACGATAATTACCTGGAACTGGAATATGATCTCAGTAAAGTTTTATTTATTGCCACTGCAAACAATATCAACAACATTCCACCTGCGTTAAGAGACCGGCTGGAAATTATTGACCTCAGCGGTTATGCGGTGGAAGAAAAAATTGAAATCGCCAAACGCCATTTGATCCCCAAACAAAAAGAGATGCATGGTTTAACCGGCGGATCGGTTACAAAAGAAGGAAGTTTTAAATTGAGCGATACTGTGCTCGAAAAGATCATCCAGGATTATACCAGGGAAAGCGGCGTAAGGGAATTAGACCGGCAACTGGCAAGCATCATGCGTTACCAGGCAAAAGAATTAGTGGTAAAGGGAAAATTAAAAGCTACCATCACTGCCAATGATGTGGAAAAAATATTGGGCAGGCCCCGGTACAGCAATGACCTGTATAAAATGGCCAATATGCCCGGTGTGGCAGTAGGACTGGCATGGACCTATGTGGGTGGCGATATCCTTTTTATTGAAACCCAGTTAAGTGATGGCAAGGGTGATCTAACGCTAACGGGTAACCTTGGTAATGTAATGAAAGAAAGCGCCTCCACTGCGCTCACCTACCTGGAAGCCAATTGTAAAAGATCCAATATCGAACCGGAACTCTTCAAGCAAAAAAATATTCATATACATGTACCGGAAGGGGCAGTGCCAAAGGACGGTCCCAGCGCGGGTATTACCATGTTGTCGGCCTTGGCAAGCGCATTTACCGGCCGTAAAATAAAGCCTTACCTGGCCATGACGGGTGAGATCACTTTACGCGGACAGGTGTTGCCGGTAGGTGGCATCAAGGAAAAAGTATTAGCGGCTAAGCGTGCGGGTTTGAAAGAGATCATCATGTGCTGGCAGAATGAAAAAGATGTGATGGAGATCAACCAGCAATATATCAAAGGCATTAAGTTTCATTATATAAAAACAATGCAGCAGGTGCTGGATATTGCGCTGACCTAAGGCAAGCCTCACCTCCCCTTCCTCCTCTCCAAAGGAGAGGAGGCGGTACATTAAACATATCCGAACATTATATCTTCCACATCATCACTAAATCTCTTTTCATCAATTATTTAAAGCATATTTTTTTTCACAACGTAATCTTCGCATCAATCTCCTCAATAATCAGTTCCCCCTTCAGGGGGCGAAGGGGGTGTTCTTTTTTCCAGCCAGTCTTTTTCTTTTCCCGTGGTAAATGCCTGCATTACCGCGATCAAAAAAAGCCCGGCTATATTTCCAGCAAGGAAAAAGGTGCTGAAACTCCGGTAATCCGTGATATCATAGCTTTGCCTGGTAAAAAATGAGACGATATCCAACACTAAAAAAACAACACAGCAGCAAAACCCGATCACAAATAAGATCTTAGAGATGATTCGCACCATATGGGATGGATGTTGTTTTGTCCTTTTAAAAAAAATAACATAGGCGGTTGTAAATATTGCAGCCGGAATGGAAACGATCAGCATTTCAAAAATAATGTCTACGGGTGCAGAGGAGATCAATTTCGAAAAGCCATAAAAAAATGCAACAATCAAACCAATGATAACGGGTATAGACAAAAACATTAAAAAGATCAGGATGTAGAGTTTGCTGTATCGTAGAAATTTGTCTTCCATCGTTTATAGTAAATGCCAGTGGTTAGTGGGAAATAGCCAGTGGGAATTCCTACTCGCCACACCCTGCTTCCCACTTGCTTTCGTCAAAAATAACTTAGGTTAGTCTTCGGCGTTAGTGCCAGTAATGTTTCATACATCAGCCTAATAGTATTTTCAATATCATCCTTGTGCAGCATTTCCACCGTGGTATGCATATAGCGCAGCGGAATGGAGATCAGCACAGAAGGACAACCTTCATTCGCGTATGCAAAAGAATCGGTATCCGTACCTGTACTTCGGCTCACTGTATGAAACTGCAGGGGAATCTTATTTTTCACAGCCGCTGCCTGCACCACGTCAAGCAATTTATTATGTACTGCGGGGCCATAGGTTAGTGAAGGTCCTTTTCCACAGCTGCATTCGCCTTCTACCTGTTTATTGATCATTGGTGTGGTGGTATCATGCGTAACATCTGTGATAATGGCGATATTGGGTTTTATTCTCCTCGCGATCATTTCTGCGCCGCGCAAACCGATCTCTTCCTGAACCGCATTCACGATATACAAACCAAAAGGCAGTTTTTTACGATTCATTTTTAATAATCGTGCTACTTCGGCGATCATGAAACCGCCAATGCGGTTATCAAATGCCCGGCCGATGAGGTAATTATATGCCAGTTCCTCGTATCCCTCTTCATAAGTTGCTACAGCACCAATATGTATACCTAAGGCTTCCACTTCTTTTTTATTCCTTGCTCCGCAATCCAGGAATAGATTATCCACTTTGGGTTGCGTTTCCTTATCCGTATTGCCCATACGGGTGTGAATAGCTGGCCATCCAAACACTGCTTTTACCCTACCCTTTTTGCCATGAATGAAAACGCGCTTGGCAGGTGCAATCTGGTGATCCACGCCCCCATTGCGTTTCAGGTAGATCAATCCTTCGGGAGAAATATAGTTTACAAACCAGCTGATCTCATCGGCATGCGCTTCTATCACCACTTTAAATGCGGCAGAAGGATTAATGACACCCACGGCCGAACCATAGGGATCGGTAAAGTGACTGTCAACAAACGGTTTTAAATATTCGAGCCACAGTTTTTGGCCACTGGTCTCAAATCCTGTTGGAGAAGGGTTGTTGATATAGTTTTTTAGAAAGGTATAAGATTGTTCAGTGAGAATGGATTTTGATCTTTTTGCTTTTGCCATAATAAAATTTTATGAAAGCAAAATTAACTAAATACTTGCTATGTATGTGGCCAATGCAGAAAATAACATCATTCCGTCCACCCAGAAATAATAAAAAATATAGCCTTGTTTTTTGGTAGAATAATAATAGGTGGCCAGCAGCGCGATCGTGGAAATCTGCAATGCAATGGATTGCCCTACACTTATCCCGTAATAGCGGAAAAGAAAATTGGTGGCAAATAATATCACGAATATGGAATAAATAAGAGCCCGCATAGTTTTCGGGCCCAGGTCGGTGGCAAGACTGCGCAGGCCGCGGATCTTGTCTACGCTGATATCCCGGTTATCGAAAATGATACAAAGCATCAGCATAAATAAAAAACGTCTTGTCAAAATAAAAATTTCTACATCGTTTAAAAGAAGAAAAGCTTTTTGCATGGGAATTAAAGCTGTTACGTATGTCCAGGTAAATGCCAGCAAGGTTGTTTTTAAAACCCCGGCTTTCCTGGTAAAATGCAGGAACCGGAAAGGCAATAAGGGCACAGCATACAAGGCCGTTAACAGCATTGCCGTGATGATCACATAAAGTGGTAATTGCAGTTGTAAAAAACAAATGATCAATCCTGTCCCGGCCAGCACTAATAAAAAAACTTCCACCTTTTCTTTCCTAAAAAAAACAACAACAGAAAAATCCTGGCGGAAAGCATATTTACTCAGCAGCCAGTAAAAATTATAACTGCAAAGGGTTGCAAAAAAAATAAACCCATATAAAAATGGCCCTGCCGAGAGCTGCAGTAAGAGTATGGTTTGAAAAGCCAGTGCAACCGCACAAAAGGCAACAAAGATAGAATGTGATAAGATGAAATGAAGCCACTTCATCAGAAAACAAAGAATACGGGATCGGTAGTTACGATCGTATTGCTTTTATTTTTGGCAAAATCCTTCACATAGACCTCAAAGAACAAAGTGTCTGTCTTAGGTGCTGGTCTTGGACCACCTTTCAGTAAAGTGGAACTGCTAATTGTTATTTGTACATCAGCCTGAAAATTTTTGCCCGTAACGCCGCTCAGGTCCGGGAATTTGAATGAATCATTTGTGTTGGCAAGTAAGTTTTTCACATATATATACGAAGTATCCTGGTGATCCACGAAACCGATATCTCCTTCCGCATCAGTAATATGTAATGTAATTACCGGAAGCGTTTGGCTCGAAAATGGAAAATGTGATGAAATAGAGTTTGGTTTTATAGATTTATAGGTGATTTGCGGGGCTGTTGTAAATTTGTCTTTTTTACAGCCAACAAGTGCTAAAACAACTATGGAAAATAATAATGTGTAACGCATCTTTGTATATTATATGTCAAATTTAATGATTGATATTGAAAGAACCCGTTAAAAATATTGACCTTGAAAAAAGAATTTTTGCTGCATCGGCAAATAATTTTAAGCGCCTTGCTATTGAATTGTTCCATTACCAGTACCAGTATTGCCCGGTTTACCGGCAATACTGCGACCTGCTTCACAAAGATGCCGGGACCATTGATGCACTGCATAAGATCCCTTTTTTACCCATCTCTTTTTTTAAGACCCATACGGTTATAACTACTGCCTTTGAACCGGAAACCATTTTTGAAAGCAGCGGTACTACTCAAACGGGCAATAGCAAACATTTTGTAAAAGATATTTCGCTTTACCGAAAAAGTTTTACGGCCTGCTTCGAAAAATTCTATGGCCTTCCTGCAAACAAGTGTATCCTCGGCCTGCTCCCCTCTTACCTCGAAAGAAAACATTCTTCGCTGGTACTGATGGTGGATGACATGATCAGGATAAGCAACAATGCACTAAGTGGTTTTTATTTATACGATCACGAAAAATTATACCGTACCATATTGCATAATGAAATATTAAAACTACCCACTTTATTGATCGGAGTAACCTGGGCCTTGCTGGATTTTGCAGAAAAATATCCCATGCAACTCCGGCATACCATTATCATGGAAACCGGCGGAATGAAAGGACGCCGCGAAGAATTGACCAGGCACGAAGTGCATGCGATACTGCAAAAACAACTGGGCATCCATCTTGTTCATTCTGAATATGGAATGACGGAATTATTATCGCAGGCATATTCAAAAGGAGATGGTATCTTTCATTGTCCTGACTGGATGAAAGTTTTATTAAGAGATGAAGATGACCCATTGCATACACTTGAAGCAAAAAAAGAAAATGATAAAGCATTGAATGGCCTTATCAATATCATTGACCTCGCCAATATATACAGTTGCAGTTTTATTGCCACGGATGATGCGGGGCGCCTCCATTCAAATGGAAGTTTTGAAGTTTTAGGAAGGGTTGACAACAGTGATGTGAGAGGATGTAGTTTAATGACAATATAAAAGCCGGTTGAATGATCAACCGGCTACTTTTTTGTGATCTGGCTGGGACTCGAACCCAGGACCCATACATTAAAAGTGTATTGCTCTACCAACTGAGCTACCAAATCATAGCGCCCGTTTTTCAAACGGTGTGCAAAAATAAGGCAAAAACGTATTGCTTCAAATTATTTACGGGAAGTTTTTCCCCATTTCACAGGATGATGAGACATTTTCTTTGCAAACAGCAGCAGAACTCACCTATTTTTGTCTATAATTTTTTTTATGACCGATTTCTTCAAGAACAAAGTAGTTGCTGTTACAGGCGGAAGCGATGGCATTGGCAAAGCGCTTGTTGATGCATTGATACCGCTTGGAGCCAAAGTGGCTACCTGCAGCCGCAGCCAGGAAAAATTATACGACCTGCAGGTCAGGCATTCGGGTAAATACCTGCATACTTTTGTTGCCGATGTAAGCAATTTCAATGATTGTAAAAACTTTATTGATTCCACTATAAATGATTTTGGCGGCATCGATATCCTTATCAATAATGCAGGCATTTCGATGCGCTCATTGCTGAAAGACGTGGAGATCGACGTGATAAAAAAAGTAATGGAAATAAATTTTTACGGAACACTCTATTGCACCAAACTGGCGCTGGATTCTATCATCGCACGCAAAGGAACCGTGGTAGGCGTTTCTTCGATCGCCGGGTTCCGTGGTTTACCGGGGAGAAGCGGGTATTCAGCCAGTAAGTTTGCCGTAAATGGTTTCCTCGAATCCATCAGGACGGAATTAAAGGATAGCCGGGTGAACGTAATGTGGGTTTGCCCCGGATTCACTACTTCAAATATTCGTAATGTGGCATTGAACAGTAAGGGGCAGTCGCAGGGAGAAAGCCCTATGGATGAAGGAAAAATGATGAGCGCCGATGAATGCGCCCGTCATATCCTGCGTGCCATTGAAAAAAGAAAAAGAACATTGGTACTTACGTTTACCGGCAGACGCACGGTATTCATAAATAAATTTTTTCCGGGCCTGGCAGATAAATTGGTGAAAAAATTCTTTTTTAAAAAGGGAGTACTGGTAAGGTAAGCGTCTTGACGGTTCCAACCCGTCAGACGCAAGTTTGCTGCACAACATGAATATTTCACATTAAATAAGTAAATTTATACGTGCCTTTACTAACGTTTACATCAGACATTGGCCAGCAGGATTTTTTGGTTGGCGCAGTAAAGGGCCAGTTATTACAGGGCAATGCCGATTTCAGCATCATTGATATCACGCACCAATTGTCGCCCTTCAACTATGCGCAGGCGGCTTATGTGTGCAGGAATGCCATGAAGAATTTTTCGCCGGGAACTTTTCACCTCGTATTGGTAAATCTCTTTGATGAAAAGCCCGATCACCTGTTGTTGGCAGAACACAACGGACATTTCATCGGCTGTGCCGACAATGGGTTATTGACGATGATACTGGAAGAAGCTCCGCAAAAAATAGTGGCCTTGGCATTGGATAAAACACAACAAAAGAATACCATTTATTGTACTGCAGTTTTTGCAAAAGCTTTTGCAGGAATACGCGATGGAAAAAAAATTGAAGAATTGGGAGATACGGCTGTTTCCATCAGGGTAAAAAATTCGTTAAGGCCCATGTCGGGTAATAACTGGATCGAAGGCCAGATCATTTTCATTGATAGTTTTGAGAACGTAATTGTAAATATCACCAAAGAAGAATTTGAAGAACAAAGAAAAGGGCGGAGTTTTAAAATTGTCTTTAAAAGAGATGAAGAGATCGATAAGATCAGCGAGACCTATGCGGATGTAACCGAAGGCGAAAAACTGGCCTTATTCAATTCAGCGGGATACCTTGAGGTAGCCATTAATAAGGGCAATGCAGCAGGGTTATTTGGCTTGCAGGGTTTTTCCGAAAAGCAACAGCAGCAAAGCCAACACAGGGATAACCGGTTGTTTTACCAAACGGTTAAAGTGTATTTTGAATAAGACGAGATACTGGATACTTGATACTGGATACTGGATGCAGCTCAATTAACCAAGAGCTATTCAAAACTATAGAGTGCATCCAGTATCAAGAATCCAGTTTCCGGCATCAATAAACCATAAAACGATTGACTTTTTTAAAAAACATATCGCCCGGTCAATCTTCGGATAAAGAACTGCTGGCTGCTTTTAAAGAAAGTGGTGATATCAATCACTTAAGTACCCTTTATCAACGGTATATGGATCTTGTTTTTGGTGTGTGCCTGAAATATTTCAAAGACACGGAACGTTCCAAAGACGCCGTAATGGACATCTTTGACGAATTAAATACCAAACTCAGGCAGCACGAAGTGGAGAATTTTAAGGGCTGGTTGCACGTTTTGGCACGAAATTACTGCCTGATGCAGTTGAGAAGCCCCAGGAACATCAAAACCACGGAATTTAACCCTGCTTTTATGCAATCTGAGCAAAATGCGCATCTGAATGGCGAGGACATGGAAAAAGAGGAAAATTTCAAGCAATTAGAGCATTGTATGGATGCACTGCCTGCTGAACAGAAAAAAACAGTTGAATTATTTTACCTCGGGAACAAATGTTATAACGAAATTGCATTGATAACCGGCTACGACTGGAGCAAAGTAAGGAGTTATATACAGAATGGTAAACGCAATTTGAAAATATGCATGGAAGAAAAACAGTTGAAGAATAATGAATGACCAATATGAACGGGGATAAGAAAAATATGATTTATACAGCAACAGATATTGAAGCATATCTTTCGGGCAAGCTTTCGCCTTCCCAGATGCACGCAATGGAAAAAGATGCGCTTGATGATCCATTCCTGGCGGAAGCAATGGAAGGCTATGAGGGTATGAAAGGTAAACCATGGAATACCCAACTGACCGCCTTGCATCAACATTTCGGGGAAGACCGGTCAATGGCAAAGATCATTCCTTTGAACAGGTCAACGGGCAGGTGGTGGAAAGCCGCTGCTGCAGTACTGGTCATTGGCTCAGGTGCGGTGTTGACTTACCTGCTGACCAAAGAGAAAGCGGTTACCCCGGACCGGGAGCAAATTGCACAAACGAGCCCTGTGTATAAAGATTCTGTAGCCTCCAATTCAATAACCACTACTACAACAATTCCGGCTGTTCACCCCCTGCAGGAAATACCCGAAAATAAAAAACCAAAAACCGAATCTGCAGAAAAAAACCTATCCCATACCGATGAAACAGGTCCGGTAAAGCCGATCACTAAATCAGATGCCGATCTTGTTTTGCAACCCGATAAGTTAAAACAGCCCGAGGACCGTGTAATATCAAAAGGTATTGTTTCAGCAGAAGAAAAAGACAAGAATTCAGGAAATGCAACTACTGCAAATACAGTCCCTTCTGCTTATAATAATGCTGCCAATGGCAAGGAAATCAACATTGCAAAAAATAATGAACCCAACCAGTCTGTTGTTAATGCAGCAGACGAAAATAAAAAAAGAGCTTTACAAAACACTGCACCGTTTGGTAAAACCATGCCGGTTAACCGCAATTTTTTTGCACAGGTGGTGGGCCCGGATAATTCTCCGCTTCCTTTTGCCAACATCAATATTAAAAGTGAGAAATTCGGGACCTATGCAGATGTAAAAGGGTATTTCAGGCTGGTATCCCAGGATACATTGCTCAATGTGGAAGTGAGATCGGTTGGCTATTTACCAAGAGTATATACTTTGCACAGCAACCTGGCACAAAATAAAATTGTACTGGCCGAAGATGAAAACACAGCGAAAGAAAAAACAGTTTTCAAAGCCAACGACAATGAGGTTGCTGCCAACAGGTCTTTGCGCAAAGCAATCTTTTTAAAAGATTCTTCATTGTTAGATGTGGAACCTGCCGATGGTTGGGCTAATTACAACACTTATATTGCCAATAATATCGATATCCCTGATGATATTTTAAAGAATGATCTTCATGGTGAAGTGGATATCTCCTTTGACGTAAAATCAAATGGCGTCATCAGCAATATTAAAATTGACCAGTCTGATTGCAGTGATTGCGCTGAACTGGCCAAACGATTGATAGAGCATGGCCCGCAATGGAAAGTAAAAAAGGGTAAAAATGCCACTGCCAGGATCAAAGTACAATTCTGATCATTTCCTGCACGCTATTGCGAAGTCGTTTTTGTCGCTGGCTTGAAAATGAGCGACTGTCCTGATTATTTCGGGAAAGCAATCTCCAGTTACGAAGTATATTTCTGAGCGCATTTCCCTAATTTTAATCATTAAATTTTCTATATGAAAAAATCTGCACTAATGCTTATGGCAATTTTATTTTTTTCAATCTTTGCCCCTGCCCAGGTACGCATGCCACAACCTTCGGGCACGCAAACACTTAAACAGGATTTTGGATTGGGCACTATTGAACTCACTTATTCAAGGCCAGGTGCGAAAGGACGTAAAATATTTGGTGAACTGGTACCTTTTAATAAAATATGGCGTGTAGGCGCAAATGCAGCAACAAGTATCCGGTTTACAGACGATGTGGAAATGGGCGGAAAAAAATTAGATACCGGAACCTACGTGATGTATGCCATACCGGGAATTGATGTATGGGAGATCATCATCAATAAAGGAATTAAGAACTGGGGCACCGAAGGCTATAAAGAAACCGAAGACGTATGCCGTTTTAAAACAGAGCCAATCAAAATGAAACAAAAATTAGAAACATTCACCATGCAATTTGCCAATGTAAAACCGGAAAGTTGTGAATTACACATCATGTGGGAAAAAACATCCGTGGTCATTCCCATTACAACCAATGTTAAAGAAAAAATAAAGGCCCAGATCGATGCTGCCATGTTAACGGATAAAAAACCGTACTGGCAGGCGGCACAATATTATAATGAGTACGAGAATAATTTAACCAAAGCTTTGGATAATTGTAACAAAGCCTTCGAAGCCAATGACAAAGCCTATTGGATATTGTTGTATAAAGCAAAAATTCAGCAGGCAATGGGGGATAATGCGGCTGCAAAGCAGACTTCAAAAAAGTCATTGGAACTGGCCAGGGAAGCAAAAAATGCTGACTATATAAAAATGAATGAAGATCTGCAGAAGCGGTTGAAATAATTATTAGCTCCTTAATGGCTTAATTGCCCGATTGTTTAATTGTTGAAAAGAATCTTCGCTCAAAAGGCTTCATAGCAATTTGGCCATTTGGCAATATCACAATTCGTTTATCCGGATTCTATATTAGTAGTTTTTTTCATCATCAACTGCAATACACAACCTAAAATGATCACCAGCAAAGCGCCGATCACATTTAACCATAGAAAAGAAATGATATCCAGCCAATAGATCCAGATCACTAAAAGTTCTGAAAGCACGGCAGCAATGAATACCGCAGTTCCTTTTACCCGTTTGAACCAGAATGCTACCAGGAAAACGCCCAGGATTACTCCATAAAATAAAGAGCCGATAATATTCACGGACTCAATTAAACTGTTACCGATATTATATGCAAACATGGAAATGATAATGGAAAATATCCCCCAACCCAGCGTGTACCATTGGGAAACCCTGTAATCTTTCAGTTCTGTTTCTTTTTTTACAAAGAATTTTTTATGAAAATCCACAACCGAACAGGCCGCCAGTGCATTGAGCGCCGCGGCAATACTGCCCCAGGCCGCTAAAAAAATAATCGCAAAGATCAAACCGATGAGGCCCACCGGTAAATTATCTTTTACAAAACGCAGGAAAATATAATTGGTATCATTGGGTTTCTGATCAGGCAATGCCCTTTCCATCACATTCCGGAAAGTCTTCCTGACGGCATTGGCGGCTTTCCTGTCCTGCCGGATAAAATCCTGCTGGTATTGCACTTCCAGCATCACCAGTGAATCTTTCTTGATGGTTTGTTTTGCCCTGGCCAGGCTTACATCATCAAAATAAACCGGCCCCTTGTTATACTGGTAAAAAGAAAAGATCAGTATCCCTATTAATAAAATAAAAAACTGCATGGGTATCTTCACCAGCCCGTTAATGAGTAACCCTTTCCGGCTTTCGCGTATATTCTTAGCCGTTAGATACCTGCCCACCTGGCTGTGGTCGGTGCCAAAATAACTGAGGGCCAGGAAAAATCCGCCGATCAAACCGCTCCAGATATTGTATTTATCCTTCCAGTCGAAACCATTTTCGTTCATCCCGCTTGTAATGATATTCATCTTCCCGCTTTGCCCCCCCACTTTTAAGGCATCGGTAAAACCAACAGCTTCCGGTAATAATTTTACAGCGAGGTAACCTACGAGGAACAACGCAATGAACACAATGATCATTTGCAGTTTCTGTGTATGTGCCACAGCTTTGGCGCCGCCACTCATGGTATAAATGATCAGTAAGCCGCCCATTACCAGGTTGGTGTAATAAATGTTCCAGCCCATCAGTGAACTTAGCACCAGTGAAGGTGCAAAAATGCTGATGCCTGTACTCAATCCCCTCGACAATAAAAATAAAGCGGAAGTAAAGGTTCTTGTCTTTACATCAAAACGGTGCTCCAGGAATTCGTATGCGGTATACACTTTTAGCCTGCTGAAAACGGGTACAAAAAAGATGCAGATAACGATCATGGCCAGGGGCAAACCAAAATAATATTGCACAAAACGCATCCCGTCGCTGTAGGCCTGCCCCGGCCCGGTTAAAAAAGTAATGGCACTCGCCTGGGTACCCATGATGCTCAGCAGCACCAGGTACCAGGGCAAACTGCGGTTGCTTAAAAAATAGCCTTCTAAATTTTTTGTAGTACGGCTCTTGTAAATACCATAAATGATGATAAAGGTTAAGGTAAAAATCAATATGGCCCAGTCGATACGACTCATACCCCAAACCCCTGAGGGGACTTTTTAGAGTTAACAAATTTGCAGCGTAAGCTTTTCTCCATAAGCTAATGCTTTATTTAAATTGCTCCGTTATAAAATAAAATAAAACGATCTCCATTATTAGAAATGCAAGTACTAATAAGTACCATCTGCTCCAGTATGATTTTTCGTTTTGCATATTTTTTGTACTTAGCTTCAGTAGTACTATTCAGCTTCATTGGCGTCGCACTCTTGTACTGTATCTCTTTATTGAACAACTTTAATTCAATAATTCCTTTTAATATTAATGTCACTTCAAAAAATTATTCTCCAAAGTTCCCCCTTTAGGGGGCGGAGGGGGTGGTACTTATTTAATATACTTTCCCCTGTTATTCGCAATCAAATTCGCAAACAACCGATAAGCACCCGGTACGCCCGCGGGTAATTCACGGAAAAAAACCAAACCAGCATACACAAATCTGCCCTTCCCATAATTGGCAATGATCAGGCTTCCGTCGTCTTCATTTTCACCGGGGTCTTTCATGCTGAGAATGCGTTTATAACTGCTGTCAATATTTTCTGCATGGTAAGTGCTGCGCTCCTGTATCCATCCGTCAAAATCCTTATCGGTGATCTTGTTGGGATAATTCAATGCCGGGTGATCGGGTATTAAAAAATTCACTTTCGCTTCTTCATCCGTGATCCTTTTGCCGCCGATAGTAAATGGATAAGGTGCTATTTTTGCTTTCACCGGGCCAATCTGGTTATTGGTATTGTATTGCACCAGCAATACGCCGCCCTCATTTATGTATTGCATCAGCGCGTCGTATGCATTGTTAAGCCAGGGTTGAGTGTTGTAGGCACGGATGCCTGTAACAATTACATCAAACTGTTTTAAGTTACCGGGCGTAAGATCATTTTCCCTGAGTGTGATGACTTTATAACCCATTTGAACCAGCGCTTCGGGTATCTTGTCTCCTGCGCCCGGAATATAACCTGCAAGGTTACCCTCCGTTTTTAAATCAAGATAAACAGACTTTGCAGTTGCTGTTTTTTGATAAACGATGGACGGGATATGATCATAACTGATTATCCTGCTATAAGAATCGGAAAGAGTGCGGGACGAATTTTTATCCTTTACCTGCGCGAATATTAAAGAAGTATTTTTATTCAGGTCATTACCCGATACCTTCAACTGATAATGATCCGGTTTGTCTTTTAAAAGACCGCTGATATTAAATTCCCTTCTCCCGCCCCCCGAAACATCTGGCACTGATGATACTACCTGGTAATCTCCGGTGCGGGTAACGTTTGGCGTTATTTTCAGGTCCGCCACAAGATCATCTTTCGTCTTTACGAGGTAAACCCCCTTATCCAATTTAATATCAGCCACAGGGATAATACTCAAAGGCTGATACAATTCCCCTTTCACCGGATCAGTATATTTATAATGAATAGGTTTCTTAAATTTAAATTCAGCGCCTTCGATCATCAAACTGAATTCAACAGCCCAGGGATCGCTCTCTCCTTTGCCGATCTGAAGCTGGTCGGTCACCGTAAAACTTCCTTTCTCCATCGGCTTTTCCAGCCAGTACGGTTGTGTAGGTTTTGTATCGGGCTTAATGAATAAAGTATAGGTTTTAAAGGAATTTACATTTTTCTTAAGTGGATCGAAGGGAATATTTGCATTATCCACGCTAACAGTTGCCTTACTGATATTTGCACCCAGCCTGTTGTTGACCACCATGGTTATTTTTAAACTATCTCCCGGCACTGCAAATTGCGTATTGGTGGTAGCGTCTAAAAACAGGCCGCTGCAGTTTTCAATGATCTTTTTTACTTCATTTAATTTTTGTTCTTTCCAGGGACGATTGCCGGCCGATTCAATTTTTTTGTATAAGCGCACCAATGGTTCAATGCTTTTCTCCGGATGTTCAACCGAAAAGGTCTTAAAGATGGAATCAATTAATCTTTCTGCGTTATCCTCCATAACAGACCTGCCGTATAACTCACCCCCGGATAAGGTCCTGTCCCATGTAATGTTCACGCCATCCATCAGGTCCTTCACAGGAGCTACTCCTTTTATTGTTTTAAAATATTCGATCACGCTACCCCTTTGCGCAGCTACACCAAAGCCCTGGCTCTTGTGCTGGCTGCGGCTTTCAGCTGCTATCTCGCCATAACTTTTTCCGAGAACCGGGTTGTAATCGCCGCAATCCAGCTTGAACTGGTTCTCATTTTGTGTATTGTTGCCGCCAAAATTAAAGGTGTTCCACAGCAACAGCGTGGCTTGCCAAACGGTAACGCCTAACTGCAGTTGCTCAGGAAATTTTGTCGGGTCGGCTGCAGCATCAAAGGCTTCACCCGCAAGGATCGCAGAGGCGGTATGGTGTCCATGCCCGCCCTCGCCCGTAGTTGGAAACCGGGTGATAATCACATCCGGGCGGAATTTGCGTATCACCCAAACCACGTCGCTCAGTATCTTATCGTGTCCCCATATCCGTAAGGCTTCCTCCGGGCTTTTGCTGAATCCAAAATCAAAGGCCCTGCTGAAGAATTGCTCGGCCCCATCTATCCTGCGGGCACTCAATAATTCCTGTGTGCGAATCAACCCCAGGTCAACACCCTGTTCATCGCCAATTAAATTTTGCCCGCCGTCACCCCTCGTCAAGCTCAAATAACCGGTGCGGTATAATTTTTCATTGGCAAGGTAAGCCAGTAACCTCGTGTTCTCATCATCAGGATGTGCAGCAATGTATAAAACAGACCCCAGTACATTGAGTTTCTTTATCTGCAATAAAATTTCTGAGGAAGTATAGCTTTTGGGAGCCTGGGCAAGTGCTGCCATCTGCACTATCAGCAAAAAAATAAAAAGAAAAATTTGCTTACGCAAATTGCTGGTTGCCACAGCGGCACGAAAGCACGGAATTATGGAATTTATTTTAAGCATTTTAAATATATTCTTGTTTTAATGATCTCTAAATAAAAATCGAATACCGCATTCCACTATGAACCGCCCACTACCAACTGCCAACTGCTAACTGCTTACTGCCAACTGCCAACTTCTTACTGCCAACTGCCAACTTCTTACTACCAACTGCTTACTGCCCTACTAAAAAAACGGCATTGCTGAATAATAATTTCCCGTTTTCCCAAAAACTCCTGAAAATGGGATCGTCCGCAAAAAAAACAACAGAACCGTTACCCATAGACGAAACACCGATCACCGTTCCGTCCTTGATCTTCTCTTTGGCCTTACTCCCAACAAATCCTGCTACCTGGTTATCTTTCTTTACTACGCCAACATTCCACCCGTCCTTCATGAACTCATAGATAGCGCCACTTTGTTTCAATGTAAAATAAAAATCCGGGTAGCCAAATGCCAGTGGATGCGAATTGTCCAGTTCTACTTTATAAATGGCCCCGGGAATATTATTGACAATGCCATCTCTTTCCCGGTCACCGTATTTTTTTAAGTTATTATAATTTTTCTTACTTGTATCCTCATCATCATTTTTCTTTACTTTAAATCCCCATTCCCCAGCGGCCATCTGCGATACCGCATTTTCCATAGCGATAATTCTTCCACCCTGACGAACCCATGTTTTGAGTTCTGCAGCACCATCCTTTTCCGATAAAAATTTATAATTGCCATCCGGCAATATCAGCACATCAATATTTTTCCAGTTAATGCCGCTCAATTCGTCTGCATTGATCAATGAGATGGGATAATGGAGTTGTTGTTCAAACAGGTGCCATACTTCTCCCGCAGCTGTTGCGGAAACATTACCACCGGTAAGCATAGCTACATTGGGCTTTTTAATGAAATGAACTTTCTCAGAGCCAAAGTCAAAACCCGTTTGCATAAAGCCCGACTCCGCCGCATCTGCAGTAGCATGGTATTGCATTAAAACAGAAGACAGGGAAGAAAATATTTTTTCATTCCCCGATCGTAAAATGATCAGGCTCCCTTTTGAATAATTTTTATTTTTAAAGGAGAACTCTTTTTCCGCGAATCGTACTTTAACTCCCTGCTGCAATAAAGCGGCCAGCAGCTTAGCATCGCTAAACGAATTGTACTTAACCAAATAACCATACAATGCAACAGGAATATTAACCGTACTGCCTGCTATTGTACCGGCAGGTATGCCAAGGTTTTCTTTGACGGCATAAGTTTTTAATCCGAATACATAAGGTAAACTCCATGCCGTAATATCGTAAGTGGCGGAATCACTCAATTTTGATTTGGGCTCAAACAATACCTGTATCAAAGCCGACTTCGGCTGCATACTGTTGATGGCAATCGAATAATTCTCAGGAACGATCATTTCTTCCTGTCCCGAAAAATAATTATACCCTTTTATGCCGGCCCTGTTATAATTGCCATACTGAATATTATTATTGTTTAACAATATCTTTAAAGCATCTAATTTATTCTGGTCAGCTGAGGTGACGATATAGGTTTTGTACATACCACTGCCTTTTGTCCTGGCGTCGTCAAAGAATTTTTTAAATTCACTGACCACTCTTGAAGCATTTTTAGAAGTGATTTCAATTGTGCTCATGCTGGTGGTGAAATGATGTGCGATCCTGTCTTTCAGAGTAAGCGTATCCCCGTCATTTAATACCACTGCCAGTCCGCCTGGGCTATGCCCTGCCTGTTCGTAGGTCATGCCAATAGCGCCGTTGTATGTCGGGTAGGTGTCACCGTAAGAAGGATAAAAAAGGTCAAATATTTCCCGGGTAAAATACAACCAGCCATTGGCATCAAAATACCGTGCATGGTTTTTCCCGATCGTTGTCTGGAATTCGCGCTGCCAGGGCGTGATCACTTCATGAAAGGGTTCAGCAGCAGGAGCAAAATAGTAGGGATTATTGGGATATTGCTCGTGGAAATCACAATGTATCTCGGGCATCCACTCATTGTATTTTTTTATGCGCTGCTGCGTTTCCAACTGTGTTTGCCAGGCCCAGTCGCGGTTCAGGTCAAAATTATAATGATTGGTTCTTCCGCCGGGCCAGGGTTCGCTGTGCTCCCTCGAATCGGGATTGGCATTGGGAGCTGCGCCGGTCATCTGTGTGAACCAGTTCACATAACGGTCGTGCCCATCCGGGTTTAAACAGGGATCTATGATCAACACCGTATGCTGCAGCCATTCCTTCGTTTGTGCGTTGCCGGTATTAAGGAGTTCATACAATGTTTTCATGGCCACTTCCGATGAACTCGGTTCATTGCCATGTACGTTATAACTGAGCCACACGATAGCGGGCCCGTTTATATCACCGGGTTTGTCACTTAACAGCCCGGTTAAACGCAGGTTATTTTTCCTGATCTCCTCCAGCCGGGAAAAATTTTCAGGCGAACTGATATAAGCCAGGAGTAATGGCCTGCCTTCATTGGTCTCCCCGTATTTTTCCAGTTTCATCATCTGCGGCATGGATGCGGCGGCATGGTTAAAGTAACTAACTATTTTGGAATGTGGGGTGAATTTAGCTCCCAATTCATACCCCAGGAATTCATCCGGCGATTGTAATTGCGCGGCGGCAGTGTGGCATAAAAAAAGAAAGACAACAGGGATGAATTTGATCCTCATTATTGATTTTTTAGAAAAGATTATCAAAGTTGATTTGTTCACAATAAAAATATTATGTGAAAATAAAGAATGCCCGCGACTTATATTCCCCGTTTATCCAAATTCATGTTCAGACTACCGTAGTTTTAAAAACTACGGTAGTCTTTTCAAAATGAATACCTGGTTATTATTTTATGCCGGTAATGAAGTAATTTTAATAATAAATTGCAGACATGAATGTAAAAAAACCGGTCATTATCTGCCTTGCGCTGATCGTTTCCATCAGTGCTTCCAATGCTCAGTTAAAAAGGAATCATGCATTTAATTATACTGTTCAGAAAAAAATCGCCTGCAAAAATGGCGCAGTTGTATCCGCACATCCTTTAGCCAGTAATATTGGCTTATCCATTTTACAACAGGGTGGCAATGCCATTGATGCTGCTATTGCCACACAATTAGCGCTGGCCGTGGTTTTTCCAGGTGCCGGCAATATCGGTGGCGGAGGTTTTATGGTGGCGCATTTAAAGAATGGAAAAAATATTGCACTGGATTACAGGGAAAAAGCCCCCATAGCAGCAAGTCGTGATATGTACCTGGATAGTGCCGGCATCCCCCTGATGCATTTATCACAGGATGGGCATCTTGCTGCAGGCGTTCCCGGATCCATCGCCGGCATATTTGCCGAAATGAAATACGCCAGCCTGCCATTTAAAAAACTGGTTCAGCCCGCCATTGACCTCGCAGAGAATGGTTTTGCCATCACGGCATCGCAGGCAGCCTCATTGAATGCGAACCGGGATGATTTTTTGCAACGCAACAGTTCACCTACTGCTTTTGTTAAAGACGGGCCCTGGAAGGCTGGTGACATCTTAATTCAAAAAGACCTTTCGGCTACGCTTAAACGCATTCGTGATAAAGGACAGAAGGGTTTTTATGAAGGCGAAACGGCGAGATTGATCCTTGCCGAAATGCAGCGGGGAAAGGGGATCATCAGTTTGGATGACCTGAAGAGTTATGCAGCAAAGGAAAGAAATACTCTTGAATTTGATGATAAAAAATTCCACATCATCACCATGCCCTTACCCAGCAGCGGTGGAATTATCCTGGAACAGATGATAAAAATGGCCGGCCCTGAAAAAATTACAAAAATGAAATTTCAAACAGCCGCTTCCGTACAACTCATGGCCGAAGTGGAACGAAGGGCTTTTGCCGACCGTGGCGAATTTATGGGTGATCCTGATTTTGTAAAAGTACCGGTGCAAACAATGGTGAGTGACCGGTATTTAAAAGAAAGAATGAAAGATTACCAACCCGGTATTGCAGGCAGCAGTAAAAATACAACCGCAGGAATCATTCATGAAAGTGAGCAGACCACACACTTCTGTGTGCTGGATAAATATGGTAATGCGGTATCCATTACAACTACATTGAATGACAGCTATGGCAGCAGGACCGTGGTAACCGGCGCGGGCTTTATTTTAAATAATGAAATGGATGATTTTAGTGTAAAGCCCGGTGTGCCCAATATGTATGGCGCCATTGGCAATGATAAAAATGCAATAGCCCCGGGAAAAAGAATGCTGAGCAGTATGACACCTACGATCGTATTGAAAAACGGGGAGCCGTATATAGTAACGGGAACGCCTGGGGGCACAACGATCCCCACGAGTGTGTTTCAAACCCTGGTCAATATCATTGAATTTGGCATGTCTGCAGAGAATGCGGTAAATAAACCAAAATTCCATCATCAATGGATACCCGATTCATTGTATATGGAAAAAGACTTTCCGGCTGATGTTAAAAAGCAACTGGAACTCATGGGATATAAAATAAAGTCACGTGGCAGTATCGGAAGAACAGAATTGATTCTCATTAAAAAAAGATCCATTACAGCTGTTGGGGATAAACGCGGTGATGATGACGCAGAAGGATATTGAAACTTAAGGTGTAGAGTGAGGAAGAGGTGTGGGAAGGTTTAGAAGGTTTAGGGAGGTTTAGAAAGTTTAGTTATGGAGAAATATCGCTGTCTTTGAACAACTCCTTAAATTATTTGACCCAAATCTAAACACTCTAAACCTTCTAAACCTCCCTAAACTTTCCTAAACCAAAAACATTAAACACTCCTACAATGACCATCGGAATCGAATTCTTACAAAGTGCCATCAAGCGATCAAATTATTACAAAGGGCTGGGCGATAAAACCTTTGAGCAGTTAAATGAAAATGATTTTCATTTTCAACCCAATGGCGAAAGCAATAGTATTGCCGTCATCATACAACACATGGCGGGAAATATGCTGAGCAGGTGGACCGATTTCTTAACTACCGACGGCGAAAAAGAATGGCGCAACAGGGATACGGAATTTGAACTACAGTATTTATCAAAACAGCAATTGACCGGTTTTTGGGAAAAAGGCTGGAAATGTTTTATCAACGCATTGGAAAGCTTACACGAAGATGACCTGCTGAAAACAATTTACATCCGCAAGGAAGGACTATTGGTGATAGATGCCATTAACAGGCAACTGGCGCATTACCCCTATCATATTGGCCAGATGATATATGCCGCCAGGATCATTAAAGATAAAGACTGGACGAACCTTTCCATTCCGAAGGGGGCATCACAAGAATTCAATAAGTAAATGAAAAGTTAAGGTCAGTAGGTAGTGGCGAGTGGCCAGTGGAATTTTCTACTCGCAACTCCCCACTTCTCACTTACCACCACGTTAAAGTTTGGTACTGAATTTGCCTTTAGGAGCCGAATGGCTATTTTTACACTAATACTAATAATATACTCTGCGTAAATTTTTTAAAATATTAAAGCGCTCCTTCCTGGTACTTTTGCTGTTATTGATACTGGCCTGGATTGCTATACACATCCCCTTTGTCCAAAACTGGATCGTAAAGAAAGTCGCTGCTAACCTTTCTCAAAAACTACACGCAAAAGTTACCGTCAAACACGTTGACCTGTCTTTATTCAATAAAATGGAACTGGAAGGCCTCCTGGTAGAAGATCAGCATAAGGACACACTGCTCTATGCCGGCACTGCCAATGTAAGGATCACCGACTGGTTCTTTTTAAAAGATAAGGCCACTTTAAAATATATTGGCTTGAAAAACGGCATTGTAAATATTACCCGCACAGATTCTGTGTGGAACTACCAGTTCCTTGTCGATTATTTTTCGGGGCCGAAAAAAGATACGACTTCCAAAAAAACCGGTATTGAGTTTGACCTGAAAATACTGGAACTGGAAAATATCCAGTTCAATAAAACAGATAAATGGATCGGGCAGGACATGAAACTCTCCCTGAAAAAATTAGAATTGAATGCAGATGCTTTGGATTTTAATAAAAAACATATTGCCATTTCCACCCTGGACATGGATGAACCCGTTTTTTCACAATCTACCTATACCGGCAATAAACCTCACCCCACTTCACTTACAGAAGTTATTCAGAAGATCGCAGTGCTGTCGGCGCTACAATGGAATACTGCGGGCTGGGACATCGATATAAAAGACATTCATCTGAACAATGGCAGTTTTTTAAACGACAAAGAAACCGCAAGACCTCCTTATACCGGCAGGTTTGACGGGGAGCACCTTCAGTTTTGGGGGATCACCGGCGATCTCAAAAATGCACATTTCATTAATGATACCTTATCCACTGAACTAACGTTAACGACTAACGAAAAAAGCGGTTTCCAGGTAAAAAAACTACAGGCAAAAGTAAAATTCACCCCGGTGATCATGGAATTTAAAGACCTGGTGCTGGAAACAAACAAAAGCAGGATCGGTAATTATTTTGCCATGCGATACACCGATTTCAATGAAGACTACAGCAGTTTTTTACACAACGTTACAATGGAAGCCGATTTTGAGCACAGTGAACTCAACAGTGACGACCTCGCTTATTTTGCACCGGATACAAAAACATGGAACCGTGTTTTTAACATCAATGGAACGGCAAACGGGACCGTGGATAATCTTTCTGCAAAAAAACTGGTCATCAAAAGCCGTAACAGTTTAATCGATGGTGATATCGCGTTGAGGGGATTGCCCGATTTTAAAAATACCTTCATCGACCTTAAATCAAATGACCTGCAAACAAATTATCAGGATCTTATTACTCTTGTACCCGCAATAAGATATGTGGGGCAACCGGAACTGAGCAAGTTGGGCTATATCCGTTTCAAAGGAAATTTTACCGGCTTTCTGAATGATTTTGTGGCTTTTGGCAACATCAGCACCAGCCTCGGTAATATCGATGCCGATATTAATATGAAATTGCCGGAAAATAAACCGGCCATCTATTCAGGAAAAATTTCTTCCGCAGGTTTTCAGCTCGGGCAATTTTTAGACAATAGCAAACTGGGCAGTATTGCATTGGAAGGAAAGATCAAGGGAAGCGGATTTAATATCAATAATGTGAACGTGGATTTCGATGGCAAAATTCACCAGCTTGGATTTTCGGGATACAATTACCAGGATATTACGATCAGGGGAAATTTTGAAAAGAAATTATTCACCGGCCACCTGGGCATTAATGATCCCAATTTAAAGATCCAGAACCTTGATGGCCAGATCAACCTTTCAAAAGATGAAACAGAATTTAATTTTGACGCCATATTACAATATGCCAACCTGAAGCAATTAAGGATCACCAATGAAGACTTTGCATTAACGGGTCATTTTAACCTCAATTTTATAGGCAATAACATTGATAATTTCCTCGGAACTGCAAAAGTTTATGATGCATCACTCCTGCATGACAGTACAAAACTTTCTTTTGATTCACTTACCATGGAATCAATGATCGTGAACGGGAACAAGATACTTACCCTTCAATCCAATGAAATTGAAGGCACACTTACCGGTAAATTTAAAATACTGGAATTGCCCGATGCCTTTAAAGTTTTCCTGAGCCGGTACTATCCATCCTATATTCAAAAACCTGACTATACATTAAATGACCAGGATTTTTCATTCCTAATCAAGACGAGGCTGGTGGATGATTATATTCAGTTGTTTGATAAAAAACTGAGGGGATTCAATTTTTCAACTTTCTCGGGTAACCTTAAATCGGCAGAAAATATCCTGAATGTTAATGCCAATATCCCCGTGTTTGAATATGATGGTAAGGTCTTTAATAATATCGTTGTGGAAAGCAGCGGAAATTTAGATACCCTTGTGGCTAAAATAACTGCAGGAGATATTGTGATCAATGACAGCCTGCACTTCCCGGAGACCAACCTTACCATTTCATCACACAATGATGTTTCTGTAGTTCATCTAAAAACAAGCGCCGGTAAAACATTGAGCGAAACAGAACTGAATGCCAGTATCCAAACCTTCGCCGATGGGATCAGTATCCACTTTTCCCCTTCTTCGTTTATCATCAATGAAAAAAAATGGCAGTTGGAAAAAGACGGGCAACTCACCATCAGAAAAAACATTATTGATGCCAGTGAAGTGAAATTCATGCAGGGTGAACAGGAGATCGTAATTTCCACTGCTAAGGAGGGATCCTCGGGCAAAACCAACCTTGTAGCCAGGCTGAAAAAAGTGAATATCAATGATTTCACTTCCTTACTCACCAAAAATATTCGGCTCGAAGGCATACTAACGGGAACACTTACACTAAAAGATCCTTTTGGTAAACCTTTCATGGAATTTGAAGGAAATGCGGATGATTTCAGGTTTGAAGACAAGGCGATAGGCAATACGAAACTGAAAGGAGACCTCAATACTGCTACCGGCCTGATCAATTTCAACACATCTGCCGATGGAAAGGAAAATAAATTCAGTATTGAAGGACATTACAATTACAAAGATTCTTCCGACAACCAGATGGATATTGATTTCCTGTCGGAGCATTTCAACATTAATATCATCCAGAATTATGTGGGTTCGGTTTTCAGCGATTTAACAGGTGACGCGCTGAGCAATCTAAAAATAAAAGGTGGCAGCCATAAATATATCACCGGCAGTGTAACCGTTGCCGATGGTTCATTTAAAGTTGCGTACACACAATGCCGTTATAAATTTGCAAAACAAACGATCCTGTTTAACCCCGATGAAATTGACATTGGCACGATACAAATAAAAGATACCCTGAATAACCCCGGCACCATCAGCGGGAAATTATACCATACTTTTTTTAAGGATTTTGCATTTGATAATGTACATTTTGCAACGGCTAAAATGCTTGTACTGAATACCACTAAAACAGACAACAGCCAGTTTTATGGCAAGGTGATCGGGAGTGCAGTAATGAACCTGAATGGCCCGATCAGTAATCTTAAAATGAATATCGATGGCAAACCTTCTCCCCTGGAATCCGACAGCAGCCATATTTATTTACCCACCGGAAGCAGCAGGGAAGCAGGGCAGATAGATTATATTGAATTCACCCAGTTTGGAAAGAAAATGGAACCCGAATCAAAAAGCAGGGAGGGAACAAATATTGTAGTGGATATGAATCTTACGGCTAACCCTGCCTGTAAGATCGATGTGATACTCGATGAGGCATTGGGTGATGTGGTGAAGGGTCGGGGAAGCGGGCTGTTGAATATACACGTGGGAACAAGGGAACCTTTATCTATAAGAGGCAGGTATGATATTACCAATGGCGAATACACTTTCAACTTTCAAACCTTCCTGAAAAAATTCTTTACAGTAAAACGCGGCTCCATTGTTTGGAATGGCGATCCTAGCCTGGCTACCATTGACATCGATGCAGAATATCTTGCAAAAAATGTTGACATCAGCAGCCTTGCCTCTTCAAGAGGATTTAAACAAAAACTGAATATTACTATTGTATCTCACCTTACCGGAAGCCTCCAAAAACCGGATATACAGTTTGATTTTGAATTACCACCCAACAGTGAGATCGCGGATGATTATATCACGCAAAAGAAACTCGCCGATTTTAAAAATGATAAGAATGAAATGAATAAACAGGTTGCCAGCCTGCTGCTTTTTAATACATTCATCAGCAATAATCAGAATTTGATTTCCGGCTCCAACACATTTTCACTTGCCACAAATACGATCGGAGGAATTGTTTCCAATTTACTCACCAACCTTTTCAATAAACAATTGGAAAAAGCAACCAATGGCATATTGTCCACTTATTTCGATATCAACTCCAGCCTTGACCTGGAAAATAAGGCAGCGCTATTACAGACCAGTGTAAAAGCGGGATTAAAGATCTTATTAAACGAAAGGCTGGTAGTATTGATCGGTGGAAACCTTGATTACAATAACCCATATGCGCAGCTGGCAAGGAAAGGCTTGCTGACACCGGATATCAGTATTGAATGGCTGTTAAACAAAGATGGCTCTTTAAGCATAGTGGGCTTTACCCGAACCAGTATTGATCTTACTTTGGGGCAAAGGAACAGGTCGGGTGTAAGTTTATCTTACCGAAAAGATTTTGATAAATTATCAGAAATATTCAGGAAGAATAAAGTGAAGAAAACAGTACCTGTACAACAGCTCTCAAAACCAATCAATTAGCAGATACAAGATACTTGATACTGGATAGAGTGCAATTCGCGAAAAGCTATTCGATGTTTGAACTGTATCCAGTATCAAGTATCCAGCATCCAGTATCCGTCATCGGTTTACTTACCATTCAATATCTCATGCCCCAATTTATCTCTCTTTGTTTTTAAATATTTTTCATTATGTGGATTTGATTTTATTTCTATCGGAACGGTAGCAACTATCTCTAACCCATACCCTAAAAGTCCTGCCCGCTTGCGGGGATTATTACTCATCAATTTCATTTTACGTATTCCCAGGTGCCTTAATATCTGCGCTCCCACTCCATAATCCCTTTCATCCATATCAAATCCTAATTCAATGTTGGCTTCCACGGTATCCCTTCCGGCTTCCTGCAGTTTATAGGCCTTCAGTTTATTTAATAAGCCAATGCCCCTTCCTTCCTGGTTCATATACAACACTAAACCCTTTCCTTCATGTTCTACCATTTGCATGGCATGGTGCAACTGGTCACCACAATCGCAGCGCAAAGAACCCAAAATATCTCCTGTCATACAACTGCTGTGCACGCGCACTAATACCGGCTCATCTTTTTGCCATGTCCCTTTTTTCAATGCCATATGAATTTCGCCGGTATTCAATTGCTCAAATGCAATGAGTTCAAAAACCCCGAACTTTGTAGGTAACTGTACCCTTACTTCTTCTTTGATCAATGTTTCTTCCCTAAGCCGGTATTCAATCAGGTCTTTTATAGAAATTATTTTGAGGTCAAACTTTTTTGCAATTTCAATTAACTGGGGCAAGCGGGCCATACTGCCATCTTCATTCATGATCTCAACCAATACACCTGCAGGATCAAAGCCTGCCAGTCTTGCAAGATCAATGGCAGCTTCTGTATGTCCCGAACGCCGTAATACCCCTCCTTTTTTTGCTCTTAAAGGGAAAATATGCCCGGGCCTGCCCAGGTCTTCCGGTTTTGTGCCGGGGTTAACCAATGCCTGTATAGTTTTGGATCTGTCATTTGCCGATATCCCGGTTGTACATCCATGCCCAAGTAAATCAACACTCACGGTAAAAGCAGTTTCATGAAGCGAGGTATTATTGACCACCATCGGTTCCAGCAATAATTCATTGCAACGGTCTTCAATGAGCGGGGTGCAGATCAATCCCCTTCCGTATTTGCTCATAAAATTGATCACCTCAGGTGTAGCGTTATGTGCCGCTGTGATAAAATCACCTTCATTTTCCCGTTCTTCATCATCTACAACAATAATAAGTTTCCCATTCCGGATCGCTTCAATTCCACTTTCAATACTGTCTAACATATATTTCTGTTTCGTTTATACTGCAAAGGTAACAAGCTTCACCCTAACAGCTTTGGGGTTTTAGTTAATCTTTGGAAACCGGATGCTGGATAGAACTCAATTATTGAAAAGCTTTTAAAGTTTCGGAGTGCATCTGCCTAGTATCTAGTGCTATGTTAAGTATAGGTTGGCCTGTCTCCCAAAAAGCCACAGAGGCCACAAACCTGCCTGCCGGCAGGCAGGGTATTTTTCTTTGTGTTCTTAGCGGCTCCTATGTTTGTAAAACTACAATAAATAGCTCTTTGAGATTATAATAAGATACCAATAG
>OLKZ01000066.1_pt1 | contig 50811 bp, 42 predicted proteins | sample 1604431 | NCBI WGS metagenome assembly OLKZ01 (sample SAMEA104055714, study PRJEB20765) | soil metagenome | isolation source: soil
GGGCAGCTTTTAGATTGTACAGACCTTTTTATATTATTGAACGCTGAAACTTTTACATTTTATGTTTTGCATTCAATATCAAACTATTTCTTCTTCTTATCCCTGAACAGTATTTCTTGCAATGGTAAAGCCCCTGGAAGGTAAAATGAAAAATAATAAATGTAAAATGTAAAAGTTGTGCAGCTTTTAGATTGTACAGGCCTTTTTATATTATTGAACGCTGAAACTTTTACATTTTATGTTTTGCATTCAATATTTTACATTTTATATCGAACTATTTCTTCTTCTTATCCCTGAACAGTATAAAATTTCTGGCAATGGTAAAGCCCCAGCGATACTGACCCTTACCCCAGGAAGTTAAAGTGCGGGGAATAAAACGGTTCTCCAGAATATTTGTAGCATTGGTAAAATTGAGGTGAAAAATATGCCCCACAGTGATGATCTCAACACCCACACCTATTGCATCATAGCCTGCGCCAAACCTGTCATAGGTCCCTGGATTTCTGTCGAGCAATGCGTTTAATGAATCCTTACTTTCCTGTGAACGGAAGGCATGATAATAATCCACTATCAAAAACAGGCTCTTTGTGATAGGGACGCGCACCGCTGCTCCGAGGGCAAACAGTCCATGATCATCGCCGGGTACCACCAGGCTGGTATGAAGAAATGTAGGTGTTAACTGTAAACTGATCTTCCCGAATTTCCGGGCCACCATCACCTGTACCAATTGACTTAAGCGATCTGAAAAATTCCCGAATGAATTTTCCTTACCGGCAGTGGGACTTGCTTTACCTGCAGAAGCAACTGTATTTACATAAGCAGTTAATGATATGGGGTGACCCGGGTCATTCTCCATTTGCTGCATAAATTGATATTTAAATCCTAATTCCCACAATTCCACCACATTCTGGAATTGATCTCCCCTGGTACGCCCCGCAACAACGTTTAGTTTGTTTGTAAGGCCAACCTGGAAGACAATTTTCACATCTGCTGCATTATCGAGACCAAAAAAATTATGTATGCCTCCGTTTGTCCCTGCGATATCATAAAAATTATGGATCACTTTAAATTCCATAGCACCTTTGTGCAACACTTCAACAGTATTGACATTGATGAGTTTCTGCGAATAAAAAACCTTTGCCGGTTTCTTTTGTTCGGATTGTTTCGATGCTTTATCGTCCAGTTCTTTCATCATCTTATCCGATGAACTGTCAACCTGGGCAATGGTTTTTAAACCGGTGAAAAGAAAAAAAACGGCCAGTAATTTTTTCATACAATAACTTTTTTAGTTAAACAAAATTTCATGAAATAGAACGCAGGAAAGAGGCGGGGGGTTGCCTGTATTAAAATCATTTTAATTAGTTTGTAAAAAAACTTATTAGTAACTTTTCCCGAAATGAAAGGAAAGTTTATCCGCGATATTTCTTCAAATACCCAGCAGGTAATCATCAACCAGCTTTGCGGGCTTGGTATTTTTTATGTGCTGTCCACTTATCTTGATAAAAATGATTTTGGTGAGATCAACTGGTCGCTTGCGGTACTACTTACACTATTTGGTATTTTAGCTTGTGGTATTGACCAGGTGTCGGTTAAAAAGATCGCTTCCGGCGAAGATGAAAAAACAGTTTTATCAATTTATATTTCCCATGTTTTATTATCGGGCTTTTTAGTGTACGGAATATTACTGGCCGGTGAATTTATTTTTCACTCTTTTTTTCAAAAACATTACCTGTTGTTATTGCTTGGCATTGGTAAACTGATGATTTTTTTTTCAACCCCGTTCAAGCAATTGGCCACAGGGGCAGAAAAATTCCGCCCGCTTTTGTTTATGTCTGTTTCCTCCAATATTATCCGCAGCATTGCATTGCTCCTGTTTGCAGGAATATACCGGTTGAACCTTCCGGTTATTGTAATTATTTTTATTGCCGGTGACTTCGCTGAAATGTTGCTTTGCCTGTTTATCACGCAACGCATCATTAAAGTTCCGGTATTGCTACGATGGGATAAAAAAGCGTATGCCCGGCTTCTTAAAGAATCACTGCCGCAATTGGGGGTGGCTGTTTTTACTTCTATTATTGCCCGGTTCGACTGGATCTTTTTAGGATTGCTTACCAGCAACATCATTTTAGCAGATTACAGCTTTGCCTATAAAATATTTGAAGTGGCTACCCTGCCGATGTTGATCATTGCACCCATTTTAATCCCCAGGTTCACAAAATTTTTTCATTCCCAGGCTACCACTTTGCCGGATGCTAAAACCGGTGACCTGTTTGTTTTACTAAGATTGGAAATGGTGATCGCTTCCCTTACCGCATTGGTATTAAATTTACTTTGGATACCCGTGATCGATTTTATTACACAGGGAAAATATGGTGCAGTAAACCGGTACACTATTTTGTTTTTATCTGCCACGATGCCTTTTTTATACCTTAATAATTTTTTATGGACCATCAATTTTGCAAAGGGGCGGTTAAAAATGATCTTTTATATTTTTGCCATCACTTTTTGTATAAACATCATTGCGGATACCGGTTTAATTCCATTTTTTAAAGGAGAGGGCGCAGCAGGAGGTTACCTGCTGGCTATTATTGGCCAATCCGTTTTATACCTTTATCAAACAAAGTTGAACGGGCTCAAAAAGAACAGTTTTTCGCTGTTGCTTTGCCCGGCTTGCGCCATAGCCGGCGGCTTATTGGCTTCCGGCCTGTTCCAAAATACATGGGCGCTCCTTTTTTCCGCGATTTTTGTATTCGTCATCCTTTTGATTTTAACCAGGCAACTGCGCAGGAATGACTGGCCCGTTATAAAACGGATAACAGGCCTCTGAGGGGGCAACCCAAATCCTTCATTTTGCGATTACTGAATAGGCCTTTAGCAGGAATGAAATATTTCAGAACTAATCCTTTACGCTAAAAGAATTACAAGGGTGAACACTAAAACTGGAGTTGCTAATTTATGGAACCGGATAAATACCATTGATTGGAAATTACTGATCTTCCTGTTATTTTTTTTAGATGTAAAATTGTGGATTAAAGTTGCGGCTATTGTGTTGATCTTTATTTTACGTACCGATTTTAAATTTGGCTTCCGGTTAAAAAATTCGCGCCTGCCTCTTTTTTATATTCTGGTGATGGGTATTGCAGTCTTTAACTGGCTGATCAGTGGAATGATCAGCCAGTTAAATTATGACCTGGTTCTGTTGTCAGGGCTTTTCTCCTGGTGCTTATGTATCCTGGCCATTCATCAAATAAAGTTAGCCGTAGAAATGAATGACCCGGAAACCATTCACCGTACCATCCTCGTTTTTTTTATGCTCAATGCAATGGTTTCACTGGCAGTGTATGCCGGGATAATCCTGGAAACAGGCCATATCAATCCATACCGCTACCAGGGAAATTTCCAAAAATATTTTATTGGTACCGGGGATTATATTAAAGGAATAACATTAGATACTTCAACTACCAATGCAGTACTGAATGCTTTTGCCGTGGTGTATTTTCTCCTGCGCGGCAAAAACATACTGATGCTGTTGTGCATGACCGTCTTGTTATTAACGGGAAGTAATATTACCAACCTGCTCCTTTGCTGTACTTTGATCTTTATTTTTATTTTCCAAAGCAATAAAGATCAGAAAAGCATGATCATTGTATGCCTGATCATGCTGGTAACCTTTTTAGTGAAAATATCTCCGCAAAACAACAAATATATAAAAACACTGTTCACCCGGTTGTCTAAAGACATTCCCAAAGAAAAACCGGTTTATCTTAAAACCACATCAATTACTGAAATACCCGATAGCAATTTGAATGATGATGAAAAGAAACAAAAAATTGCACAGCTATACCTCGATAGCATCAAAAGAATAAAAGTGGTAATTAAAAGATCCGTTGACACAGCAGTTCATGAACCTGTGATAAAGTTTGTAGAAAAACCTGTTATCCCAAAAGATAGTATACATACACCTACCTTTCAACACAAAAAAGATACTACGGTTATTGAAAAAACGATGTTAAAATTTATTGGTGAACAGCGTACCGAAGTTCCAATAGCTGCCACCAAAAAACAAAATTTGCACGTCCCGGGTAAAATACTTGCCCTTGAACAAACCATACAATATTTCATACAACACCCGTTACGGCTCCTTACCGGAACAGGCATTGGCAATTTTTCCTCTAAACTTGCCTTCCGTACAACTGCTATGAAAATTTCGGGCGGCTATCCTGAAAAGTATAGTTATATCAATGAGGATTTTAAAACCAATCATCTTGATCTTTACCTGTTCTATTTTACAAGCCCTGATGACCTGCATTCGATTGCCAATAGTCCCAATTCGGTGTATGACCAATTGCTGGGTGAGTATGGATTGGCCGGCCTGTTTTCATTTGCTTTTTTTTATATAGTCTTCTTTGTGAAACGGATAAAAAGGGGAGGATATGCTATTCCTTTATTGTTATTTATGCTGGGCGCTTTTTTTGTGGAATATTGGTTTGAACAATTGTCCATTGTCATTTTCTTTGAATTATTATTATTGCTGAACATAAAAGAAACCAACCTTAAGCAGACAAATGAGCACAGTTGATCCAAAAATAACAGTATTGATGCCCGCTTACAATGGGGCAAAATATATTGGCAAAGCCATTGATTCGGTATTGGAGCAAACATTTACTGATTTTGAATTGCTGATCATCAATGACGGTTCAACTGATATCACGGAGAAGATTATACGCTCTTATGCAGACGACAGGATAAGGCTGATCAACCAGTCCAACCATGGTATTGCCGCTGCATTGAATATGGGCCTGCTGAATGCAAATGCCGGGCTGGTGGCCCGTTTTGATGCGGATGATATTTGTATGCCCGGACGCCTGGAAATACAATATGATTTTTTGCTTACGCATCCCGATTATATCATCGTGGGTTCTGATGCAGAATATATTGATATGCATGATGAATATATTTTTACCTGTAGTTTACCGGCGCATACCAACGAAGAAATACAACAACTGACCTTTACCAAATGTCCTTTTATTCATTCGGGGGTGATGTTCAGAAAAGAACAGGTACTGCTTGCCGGCGGATATAATGAGCACGCATATGCTTTCCAGGATCACCTGTTATGGTCAACCATCATTAAAAAGGGAAAGGTCTGTAACCTTCCGCAAATTTTATTACAGGTAAGATTAAATCCTGATTCTATAAGTATTGATGAACGTTGGCGAACCAAACGCTTTCTTGAAATAAAATCGGGCGCCATCCAAAAAGGTAATATTACCCCCGAAGAAGGGAAGGAATTACTGGACATCCTGAATGAACAAAACAACCGGAAAATAAAAGAAGGTTCTTATTATTCCCTCCTGGGAAAAAAATATTTATGGAATAATCATCAGCCCCAAAAAGCAAGAAATAATTTGAAGAAAGCCATTCGTATTCATCCCGGCCGGTTAGACAGTTATGCGATCATGGCATTGAGTTTTTTTCCGAAATCGTTTATTAACTGGGTATATAAAAACAGGCTCAATAAAATTTAGTCAATGAAAGTATTGTTTATTGTTCGCTCAACTTTATATACCGTAAGAGGCGGGGATACGATCCAGGTGATAGAAACTGCCCGGCAATTAACCAAACTCGGCATCGAAGTGGATATCAGGCAAACACAGGAAAAAATAAACTATAGCGTGTACGACCTTTTACACTTTTTTAATATCATTCGCCCTGCAGATATTATAGTGCATATTAAAAGATCAAATAAACCTTTTGTAATTTCTCCCATCCTGGTAGACTATTCCGGCTATGATAAACAACACCGTTCGGGCTTTGCAGGTAAATTATTCAAATGGTTACCGGCAGCAGGGATAGAATATGTAAAGACCATCTTCAGGGTGTTAAGGCGCAAAGACAGGTTGGCAAGTAGGTCTTATTTATGGAAAGGACAACATCGCAGCATTAAAGAAATATTGCAACAAACAAAATGTGTGCTTGTAAGTGCTGATGAAGAATACAGGGACTTGGTGAAACGCTATCATGTGGGCCCGCCATGTATGGTTGTTCCCAATGGATTGGACTGCGCTTTCTTTAAGCCAACCGGTGGAATCCAAAAAGAAAATGATCTTGTACTTTGTGTGGCACGCATTGAAGGGATAAAAAATCAATACAATCTTATCAAAGCATTAAATAATACCGCCTTCAGGTTACTGTTGATCGGTGACGGGGCGCCCAATCAGAAAAAATATTATTTGCAATGCAAAAAAATTGCCGCAGCCAATATATCATTCATACCTTATTTACAACACGCGCAACTGAAGGGTTATTATGCTGCGGCTAAAGTGCATGTATTGCCCAGTTGGTTTGAATTATGCGGCCTTGCTTCACTGGAAGCCGCTGCCATGGGATGCCAGGTAGTGATCACCCATAATGGATACGCAGAAACTTATTTTAAAGATGACGCATTTTATTGTGATCCATCACAGCCTGCATCTATTCTTGCGGCCATTGAAAAGGCCGCGCTTAGCAACGGTAATAACGGGCTGCAAAATAAAATAACCGGTAATTACAGCTGGGAACAAACCGCTGAAAAAATTTTAATGGCATATAAAAAATATATTCTCTGATGCTGTCATTAAAAATTGCGATCATAGGCTCAAGGGGTATTCCCAACTGTTATGGAGGGTTTGAACAACTGGCACAATACCTGGCGGAAGGCCTGTTGAAGGCCGGGCATGAGCTAACCGTCTATAATTCACACAAACACCCTTACCAAAAAAATGAATGGAACGGGGTGAAGATCATTCATTGTTTTGATGGAGAATATTTGTGGGGAACCGCCGGGCAATTTATTTATGATCTGAATTGTATCAGGAATGCAAAGAAAAATAATTTTAATGTGATATTGTTTTTAGGATATACCAGCAGTTCTGTGTGGAGGCGGTTGTTTCCTAAAAAAGCCCTTATCATCTCCAATATGGATGGCCTGGAATGGAAACGAACCAAGTATAGTAAACCGGTGCGGCATTTTTTGAAATATGCTGAGCGGCTGGCTGTACAATATAGTGATCATTTAATATCAGACTCCCCGGTCATCCAGGCGTATTTAAAAAATAAATACGGAGCAGAAAGCCGTTACATTCCCTACGGGGCTGTCACAGGCGGGAATGTAAATGAAGCAATACTGGACAGGTTTATGTTGACAAAACAAAATTATTTTATGCTGATGGCAAGACCGGAACGGGAAAATAATATTGAAATGATACTGGAAGGATTTCATCAAAGCCGGTTGGATAAAAATTTCCTGGTTGTAGGAAGTACGAATACTTCATTTGGAAAATCACTGGTAAAAAAATTCAGCCGCGACAAAAGAATACTTTTTGCAGGCGCCATGTATGATGCTGATTCAACGCATACCCTGAAGACATTTTGCGCCATGTATTTTCACGGACATAGTGTGGGCGGCACTAACCCTTCTTTGCTGGAAGCCATGGCAGACGGGGCTTTGATTGCAGCACACGACAATGAATTTAACAGGGCCGTATTGCAGGAAGATGCATTTTATTTTACCACTGCTGCCGAAGTGCAGCAATTGATGGAATCGGTTTGGACAAACGAAAATAACCAGGGAAAAGTGGAAAATAATTTTGCAAAGATCCGGGATAAATATAATTGGCCAACTGTGATCAGCCAATACGAAAAATTCATCAGCAGTTGTTATAACCAATCAGCGACATGAAAAAAATATTCTTTATTGACGATACACTTACGAATACAATCAGCTACTGGCACCTGGTTTGCTTTCTTGTTACGCTGCCATTCGATTTTTTTTACAGCGAAATTGTCCTGATCAGTTTTGGCATACATACCCTCATTCATTTTAAAAAAGCATATTTAAAAACCCTTTTCAGCAAGGAGCTGCTGGTACTGGTTTCCATTTACATGTTGGGTGCCGTGGCCATTTTATATAGTCCTGATAAACCGGAAGCCTTCAATATTGCGACAAGGCAGCTGGCCATTTTAATATTCCCCCTATTATTTGCATTATCCGGGCTTGACCTGAATAAGTATCAAATGAATTTATTTAAATTTTTTGCATTCACCTGCACGGGTACCATACTATACCTTTATATTGATGCAATGGTTACCATCGGGTATTTTCATTTGCCCCTGTCAACCTTGTTCACCCTGGCTTTCATGAATCATAATTTTTCGCTGCCCATTGAAATGCATGCCACTTATTTATCCATGTATGTAGCATTTTCAATTATCATTTTTTCCTGTTCGATCAACAGGGAAATCAACCGGAAGATGAAATATGTTTATATCATTTGTATCCTTCTGCTTTCTGCAGGTTTACTGCAGTTATCTTCCCGGGCAGTTTTTATCGCACTATTGCTGGTCATTAATATTGTTTTCCCCTTTTTATTGTTCCACAAAAGAAGGCAAAGGATATGCTTTAGTGCTATTACGGTGGTGCTTTCCGGTTTTCTTTTATTTGCCATCATGAATATCGACTCTTTTAAAACGCGATACCTGAGTGACCTGAAAAAAGATCTTACGCAAAAGCCTGCCCTCATTGAAATTTCGGAACCAAGAATGGAAAGGTGGGAAGTTATATTGGAACTGGTTAAACAATCACCCTTGATTGGCTATGGCACCGGAGCAGAAAAGAATTTACTACAGGAAAAATATTTTGAAAAAAAATTATACAGCTCTTATATACATGAATTCAATACGCATAGTGAATACCTTAGTATTTTATTAAAGACAGGTATTGCAGGGCTGGCCCTGTTTATCTATGTGCTGTACTTTGGATTTGTCGCAGCCTGGCGGAAAAGAGATGTTATTTTCTTTGGATTTATGATATTGATCAGTATCGTTTCCATTTCTGAAAATATCCTTGACCTCAACAAAGGCATATTCTTTTATAGCTTTTTCTTTTCTATTTTTTTATTGAAGGATAAGCTGAAAAGCAGGCTGGATGGAGATGTTTTAACAAAAGGAGCAGGCAACCCCGGTTGATTTATTTGCGTTTTAAAGAATAGGTTAATATATTAAAAGCCATACAGTATGAAGGCCCTTTCGGTAGTTATTATTACATACAATGAAGAGAAAAATATCGGCCGCTGTATTGAATCCGTAAGCGCCGTTGCTGATGAGATCATCGTAGTAGATTCTTTCTCTGATGATGATACGGTACATATTGCCATTGCAAAAGGAGCGATCGTTAAACAATCAAAATTTGATGGCTATGTCAATCAAAAAAATAAAGCCATCCAGATGGCAACTCATGAACTTGTGTTGTTGTTGGATGCAGATGAAGCCCTGGATCATGAATTAGCAGGTGCTATCCGGGATGCAAAGAAAGATATTGTTTTTAAGGCCTATACCATGAATCGCTGCAGTTTTTTTTGCGGTAAATTCATCCGGCACGGATTGTGGTATCCCGACAGGAAACTCCGTTTATTTGACAAACGTTTTGGAAAATGCGGGGGCATGAATCCGCACGACAGAATTCTGATGGACCCCGCAATTCCCATGAAGCATTTAAATGGAGAGCTGTTGCATTACACGTATGATACGATGGAGGAATACCTTTTCCGAAATGATGCGGTGAGCACAATTGCGGCCCAATCGCTTTTTGAAGCCGGTATAAAAAAACCATGGACAAAAATTATTTTCAGCCCGTTTTGGGCTTTTATAAACGGGTATTTTTTGCGAATGGGTTTTTTGGAAGGCTACCATGGGTTTACGATCGCTTTGCATTCGGCTAACCAGAGTTATTCAAAATACCAGAAACTGCGGCGCATGTACAAACAACAATTTAAAAAAATCATTTGGGAGTAACCAGTAAAATCAATCATTGACCGATACCAGGCTCCACATATTAAAAACACTGGCTTATTTTGATATATTTCAGTATCCTTTACGGGTTGAAGAGATACAACTTTTCCATGGACAAAACAGCAGGATTGAAATAATTAATGAAGGCATACGATCCTTAACTGCCGATAAAATTATTTTTCGCATTGATGAATTTTATTCCCTGCACGATGATATTTCATTGACTGCGGGAAGAAGGCAGGGCAATGAACTTGCAAATGAACAAATGAAAACGGTTCATAAGGCGGCAAAGATCCTTTCCTGGTTTCCTTATGTAAGGGGGCTTGCTATTTCAGGATCTTTATCAAAGAATTTCGCAAATAATAAGACGGATATAGATTTTTTTATCATCACTTCGGCCAACAGGTTATGGATTGCGAGGACCTGTATGCACCTCTTTAAAAAAATTACTTTTTTGGCTGGCAGGCAGCATTGGTTTTGCATGAATTATTATGTAGATGGGACTGCTCTTGAAATTGAAGAAAAAAATGTGTACACCGCCATGGAAATTATCACGCTTCTGCCCATGTTTGGCAAGGTTGCTTTGCAGGATTTTTTAAACGCAAATAAGTGGGTAAAGGATCATTTCCCCTGTTCCAGCACTTTAGTTACGGAAACAGCCATTCTAAAGGATGGATTTTTTAAAAGGGTATTTGAAAAAATATTCAACAATAATATGGGAGAATGGCTTGATAACCTGCTGATGAAAATTACTGACAAACGTTGGAAAAAAAAGCTGGTGAAAAATCTGAAGAACGGGAAAGGATTAGCAAAAGGAATGCTGGTAAGTAAGCATTATTCAAAACCAGACCCGGTGAATTTCCAGGATAAAATTGTTTTACAATATGAAAACAGGGTAAAGCTGCTGGTGGAAGAAGAACGTGTAGCGTTTAGGGTTTAGATGGTTTAGAAGGTTTAGAAAGTTTAGATGGGAGTATTATTTAATTGTTCCTGCTCTAAAATCCCAAAAAATATCTGGTGAACCCCCTAAACTTTCTAAACCCTAAACCTTCTAAACCATCTAAACCTTTCTTAAAGAAATGATATAATAATCTCCGATATTTTTCCAAGGCCATTTCTTTTTCCACTTGTCTTCTTTTGATCTTAAAAAAAGGTAAGCAGCCGGGTGTTTTTCAGCAAAATCAGTAATGTATGAAGGTGGTACCAATGTGCACAATCCTTCCATGCTTAATAGTTCAAATCCTTTTTGCAAATGTTTTAAAATATAGGAGGGATTGTAGTACCAGCATTTGAAATACACGCCGTCAATATGTGCAGTAATACCTTTCCTGCTAAAAAATCTCCGGAAAGCAGTCTTAAATTTTCCCCTGAATAATAAAAGGAATTCCCATAAACAGAACTTCGGTAAAATGACAAGTGTAACTATCCCACCCTGCTTCATCAATGGAGGAAGAGTAGCCAATACCTTATCCAGATCACCCGTACAATTCAATCCTGCAAAGTTGGAAAAAATAAGGTCAAAGGGCGCTCCCTGTTGCAGGTTTTCCAGTTGTGTAAAGGAGATCAGTTCAGTGCTTATGTTTTCATCCATGCCAGCTGCTTTTACTTTTTCCCTTAATCTTTCCTGCATGCCGGCAGAAATATCAGTTGCATGTACCTGGTGTCCATGGAGTGCGAACCATAAGGCATCTTCCCCGGTGCCGCTGTTCAATTCAAGGATATTGCTGTTGGACTGCAGGTATTGTTGTACATGTGCCCTTACCCTTTGCCGTTTGTATTGAATGATACTGTTATTACTGTATAGTTCATCAAATGATATGGACTGGCTGTCGAAAGCGGCGGCAACTTTTTGCTCGTTTTGATCTTTAATGGGCAAACTCATTGGGTTGCTTTTTCCAGTTGATGCAACTTTTGTTTGTCCAGGAAAGCAGCAGGTATGTAATAACATCCCGACAATGCTTTTTTTATGGTGGCAAGATTGCTTTTAAAGGGATGGATGAACAATTGTTTTAAATTTTCAAAAGCAATATGTTTGCGGTAGGACCTGTGCACATAACGGTGCAGTTGCCTGTAAAATGCAGGCTGGTAGGTATTACGAAACATCAGGGCCAGTTCATCAGAATCCGTCCAGTTGGTCTTTTCTTTCAGATCATTTTTTACCTTTTCAAAAAAGCCTGTGCCGGGTAAGGGATACGAAACAGAGATGCCGATCTCATGGGGGAGCAATTCATTGATCATCTTTATTGTCATTTGAATATCATCTTTTGTTTCGCCCAGGTAACCAAACTGAATAAAGAAAGAAGCCCTGATACCATTTTTCTTTAATAAACGGGTGGCTTCATAGATCTGTTTTACCGTAGTTCCTTTGTCCATCGCATCCAGGATCTTCTGGGAGCCACTTTCGGCCCCCATCCATATATTGCCGCAACCTGCTCTTGCCAGGTCTTTAATATTGTCTTCCTGCAACAACAGGTCTACCCTTCCCTGCATTTTAAATTTAAACAGCAGGTGTTCCTTTTCAACCAGGTCTGCAAATTCGTGTACCCAGCCAGGCTTCAATCCAAAAATATCATCACAGAACCAGATATGATCAAACCGGAATTTTTCTTTCAGCATCATTAACTCCTGCACTACGTTCTGCGGGCTCCTGGAATTATACCGGTTGCCATAAATGGGTTTGGCGCACCAGTTACATTTAAAAGGGCAGCCCCTGGTGGTACCCATATTCATAGAAAAATAACCGGCATGTTTTATCCACATTTTCCGGTACGGTTCCATATCAATGATGTCCCAGGCAGGGAAAGGAAGGGCATCCAGTTCTTTCATCACATTTCTTCGTATTGTTTTCACCACGGCATGATTATGAGTAAATGCCAGTCCTTCAATATTAAAAAAATGGGTTTGTTTTTTTTCAAGTGCGTTTACCAGTTCCAGTAAGGTCATTTCCGCTTCGCCCAATAAAATAAAATCGGCACCTTCGTCAAGGTACATTTCAAAGCGGTCGGTAGAATCAGAGCTGGATACAATTACTTTGCAGCCGCTTTTTTTTGCCAAACGAATCATTTTAAATGCAGCTTCCCGCATATTGGTCAGGCACATTTTGGTTAGGTAGTTGAACCCATCATCATAGATGACAAAATATTCCGGTTTTATCTTTTCAATAGATGTCAATACTTCTCCGGGCTCCTGCACAAACATGGTATCAAAAAAAGAAACAGGATACCCGTTCTCCCGCATCAAAGCCGCTGCATACAGGGTTCCCAATGGCGCATAAGGCTGCCCGGTAGACCATTGCTTGGGGTCAAATCGTAAAAAATAGGAGTGTGTAAAAAGAATTTTGTTCATAATTTTTTGTTACCAGCTGTTTCTCATTATTCAACATCGTCCCCGCCGCGGCGGGGCTCACTTGTACTTTTTTAGCTTTGATCTTCCGGCCTCACCCACCTTCTCCCTCTCCTGGCGGAGAGGGAGCGGTACATTAAACATGGCTCAATATCATATCTTCCCCATCATCATTAATTCTTTCTTCATCAATAATTCAAAGCATATTTTTTTCATAACGTAATCTTCGCATCAATCTTCCAGTTCCCTCTCCGCCAGGAGAGGGGTTGGGGTGAGGCCTCTTGGGGCCGGGGCTTTACACCATCGCTCCCGGGCTCAAATTCAAATAGCAAACACATTTCATACAGGTCTCATTATTATCCATATCCAAATGTTTCCTGAAATCAATGGCTTTTTCACTATTTATTATTTTATCCAGTGAACCCGTTTTTACATTGCCATAAGGCTCATGAAAAAAACAGGGACGCACTGTTCCGTCGGCTTCTACCACGGTGGAAACCCAGGGTGCATTACATTTTTTATATGGAAAAGGATTCAATCCGTAAAAGGCTGCATAATAATGGTAGATCTTTTCAATTTTTTCAGGAGATTCGGCAATGAAATTATTTTTAAAATCTTCCGCGTACTGCAAAAATATACTGTGGATAGTTTTTTTTAATTTCGGCAGATCATCCGCCGACAATAATATTTCATGCTGGCGTGTTTCATCCCATAGCATCTCCCGGTTAAAAGCATGACTGCTTACATCTGCCGGTAAAAAACTAATTTGATCCAAACCGGTTTTTTTTGCGCTTTCAATAAGCCGGGGCCAGTTCTCAAAGTTGAGCCGGTGAATAACTGTCCGGCCCCTGATCATATAATCGGGATCGATCCCTTTTATTGCAGCAATGCCTTCCGCCAGTTTATTAAATGCGCCGGGAATATTGCGGATGGCATCATGTGTTTGTTCATCACCATCCAGTGATACAATAATATCATCTACCCATTTCACCAGTTGTGCTGCATTTTTTTTAAGGGTAAGCCCGGTGGAAAGCAGCGTGATCTTTATTTTTTCTTTTTTCAGTATTTCACAGAACCGGAAAAAATTTTGATGCAACAGGGCTTCTCCGCCCGAAAATATCACCTGCCTGCAGCCTAATTTTTTTAATGATATGGTTAATGAACGTACATCATCTTCGGTGAGTTGTTTCAGTTGCTGGTTACCTTTCCATATATCACACATCACACAACGGCAATTACAGGCGCTGTGTGGCATTAGCAGCACCACTGGCAAAGCGCTGATCTTGTGCGTTTGTAAGCTGCGGTATCTTTTATAGGTATGATATGGTGATGGCAGGTGCATTTCAGCGATAACGGTTTTTTATAGTGATCCAATAAAAAGGATGCTTTGTAAAAGACAGTTTGTTTTTCCAGGAAAGGGGATGGTTTAAAATTTTGTATTGAAAGACATCCAGTTCACTGATCGTATGATAATAAAAATAACCAGCCATATCTGTAAAACCTAAAAAGTTGAAATATTTCTTTGCTCTTTGTTTGGCAGCTTCAATTTCGTGCTGCTCATAAAAAGGAGAATCCATAATATGCACTTCGCCCAATAATGTTAAATATTCCAATGCAATATGGATGGTTTGTTCAACTGACGGAAAGTAGTGTAGAGATCCCGGGAAAATGATCAGGTCAAATTTTTTATCTCTCAAACAACCACTATCTAAACTGCCTTCTATAAAATTCAGGCGGGGTATGCTGAAAAATACCCGCTTAGCCTGTTCCAGTTCTATTGAATTAATATCCAGTCCTGTTACTTCAGATCCGGTATCAATGGCCAGGTGTGCGGCCAGCCATCCGTTGCCGCAGCCCACTTCCAGTATATTTGAAAAGTCTTTTTGCCTGATGTAGCTCAATAATGCCCTGTAGGAATGTTTTCGAACAACCCATTCTTTATAATAGCGATGCGTTTGATGTATGAATGGAAGCGTGGATACCTCTTCATCTGTATACACCCGGCCTTCCTGTTGACGAAGTGCAAAATATTTTTCAGCAAATACATCACTGTGTATGGCAGGAATTAAATTATTTTCTATGATGGTAAGATTTTTCAAATTAAATACTTTATTCAGAAACCCTGAATCTCCGGCTGGCGGTATTTCCACAGGCGCTGCAATAGTTTTATTTCGTACGGATATTTGTAAAAGCTTATTTTATAACGGATACCGGCAACCATGTGCATCATTCTTCTTTTAAACCGGCTCAGGCGTATATCCGAAGCCGTTGGATAATACCCGTTCAGTACCGTTTCAAAATTCCTTATCCTGTCGATCATCTCCGGCCTGAGCCAGGGAGTTAAAGGGTTCTTGCGCATATCAAATCTTTCCCATTGAGGATTTACCCACTCTTCCAGCGTTTGGGGAAACCTGAAACCCGTGGCCAGTACTTCATTGTAAAGGTCAGATCCTTCCGTGGGTACAGGACTGTACGTGTATAAAACGATCTCAGTGCCGGGGTTGATGGCCTTTACTTTTTTAATAAAACTGATATCAAATTCGATCTGTTCCATCACTGCTTCGGGTGTTGGAGCGGGAGTTCCCAACACAAAAGAGTATTCCGGTATAATGTCGAATTTTTTAAGCCGCTCTGCAAAAGCCAATATCTGTTCACCGGTTTGTGTGCCGCCCTTATCCAGTTGCTGCAATATTTTATCACTGCCGCTTTCGGCCCCAAAGAAAATTATTTTACAACCCGCCATGCGTATCAATGCCAGTGATTCATCTTTGAATTTATCCATTGTATCAATTCGCGCCATGCCCCACCAGGTCATTTTTTCCGGGAGGATCAGTTTTGCGAACTCCACCGTTCTTTTTTCAGAAACAAAAAAATTATTGTCATGAAATTCAATGGCATCTGCTCCCCATTTGTCTTTGATATATTTTATATCCCGGTAAATATGCTCGGCTGACTTAGCCTTCCACCTCGCTTCATAAGTAGGTACTACCGCGCAAAAGGAACAGGTGAAGGGGCAACCGATGCTGGAATGATAAGCCAGTGTTTTTTTGCCCAGATAAGTTTTGCCGAGGTACCATTCAATGGGATACATCTTATCTAATTTATCATAAGGCAATGCCGGAAGTGTATCTTGTTCAATAAGATCATCTTTTGCCGTTTTAATAATGGAATCGCCGGACCTGTAGATCAGGTTTTTGATCAGTTCATAGGGCTTATTATTTTCCAGGGCATCGATCAGTTTTGGAAAAGCATGATCGCCGGGGCCGTTGATCACAAAATCAACATAGCCCGAATGAAGGATCACTTTATAATGGCTGGTAGGAAAATAGCCTCCCCAAATGATCACTGTTCCAGGAAATTCTTCTTTTATTTTTTTAGAGAAGGGGATAGCCTGTTTGGTTTGAGGCCCGGGCATTACGGTGATGCCGATATATTTATATAACCCGGTTGACAGGAATGACCTGATCTTTTCATAAGCATCTTTTTCGCGGTTTCCATCCACGATCATCCAGTCAAATATACCATCAATTGACGCCGCAATATTCATCAGGGAGTTGGGAATACGATGCTTTGAGGGGGCACTCCTGGGATTGAATAAAAGGACCTTGTTCATACTTTTCTTTAATCGGATTCCGACCCATAAAGGTTGCCTGATTTTAATAGTGGTTTATGCGTAATTTTAACACGTCGCAAACTCATCAACAACGAATACCAGCAGCATTGTTCAAAAGATTATTCCACCAGATCCTTGGTTCTGAAGATACGGGACCTGAACAGGCTTACAACCTTTGGGCAGCGCGTTATGATGATCAACCCGGTAACCTGATGCTGGCATTTGATGAAGATGTGTTTTCGGAATTGCTGGTTGAATTGGATATAAAAGATACATGCATAGTTGATATCGGGTGCGGAACGGGCAGGCACTGGAACAACATACTGAGCCAATTGCCATCCCGGCTGACCGGTTATGATGTTTCGGAGGGCATGCTGGGAGTGCTGCAACAAAAATTTCCAACAGCCCTTACCTATCAACTGGAGAATAATAAACTGAACCATACTGCCTCCGATACTGTTGATCTGATCATCTCCACACTCACCATTGCACATATTGAAAAAATCGGTGAGGCCTTAAAAGAATGGAACCGCGTATTGAAAACCGGCGGCCATATCATCATCACCGATTATCACCCCATCGCATTACAAAAAGGCGCCAAACGAACGTTTACGCATATGGGCAAAACGGTATCGGTTAAAAATCATATCCATAGTTTTGAAAAACTGGAAGAGATTACCGGGCAACTGAACTGGAAAAGGATGCGATTGGTGGAGAAACAAATTGATGAAATGGTAAAACCTTTTTACGAGAAAAAAAATGCATTGGAAGTGTATGAATCGTTTAAAGGAACGCCTGTTATTTTCGGAATGCTTTTTAAAAAGAACAATGCTACTTAAAAATGTTCATATATTGGGTATTGAAGGATTGAAGCATATCCATATTGAAGGTGGGGAAATAAAAACTATTGCCCAAAAAGAGGGGGACGCTGATCAACCAGGCATATCATTTGAAAATGTCATTGCATTTCCGGGCCTTATCAATTCACACGATCACCTTGATTTTAATTCCTTTCCCCGAATGGGTAACCGTATTTACAATAATTATATAGAATGGGGAAAGGATATCCGCGAAAATAACAAGGAAAGTATCGACGCGGTCTTAAAGATACCCCGGTTGTTGCGCACCCGTTGGGGCGTATATAAGAATTTGCTCAATGGAGTTACTACTGTGGTGAATCACGGGGAGCGTTTAGTCATTGCTGATAGCCCGATCACCGTATTCCAGGATTGTTATTCCCTGCACTCGATACATTTTGAAAATAACTGGAAATATCAATTGAACCGATTGTTTAAAAAAAAGGGATCCTTTGTCATTCATGTTGGAGAAGGCACAGACCCGGCTTCATCCAAAGAGATCAGCACATTAACAAAGTGGAATTTTTTTAGAAGAAAACTGATCGGTGTACATGGAGTGGCCATGAAGGAAGAACAGGCCGCCCGTTTCCATGCCGTGGTTTGGTGCCCGGATTCCAATTTCTTTTTATTGAACAGCACGGCGCCGGTTGACCAGTTAAAAAGAAATACAAATGTCATTTTCGGAACAGATTCCACCTTAAGTGCCGGCTGGAATATCTGGGAACAACTGCGACTGGCCAGGAAAACAAAGCTTTTAAATGATCACGAATTACTGGATGCTGTTACCACAACCGCCGCCACTGTCTGGGATTTGAATAATGGTGCTATTGCTTCGGGCATGGAAGCAGATATTGTAGTGGCAAAAGCAAAAGATAATACAGCAGGTATGGATACTTTTTATGCACTGAACCCCGAAGACATTTTACTGGTGTTGCATCAAGGCAATATCCGTTTGTTTGATGAAACAATAAAAGACCGGTTGAAAGGCCAGGATATTGACCTGCAAAATTTCAATATTATCACTATTAATGGGGCTGTTAAATATGTACAGGGAGATTTACCGGGGTTGACAAGGGAGATTAAACAATATTATGAAGGGGCAATATTCCCGTTTACATGCTAAACCAACGGGTACCAGGCAACTTTAACAGAAAAGGAATCGATTATTGTAATCACACTTCTTTAAATTTTTAGGTAATGGATGCTGCTGCCATTAAAAATTTTAACACAAAGCCTTTGTTTAAAACCCTGGTTATTGCAATTTATTTTCTCAGCCTTCTGATTATTGCTCTTTTCGCATATAGGCGTCCTCTTTACAATTGGGATATGCTTGCTTACATGGCTCTCGTTGTACAAGAAGATCATAGCGACACCAACCAAATTCGCGAAATAACGTATAAAGCAGCACAGGATAATATTCCTGCAGTCGATTATGAGCATTTGGTGGGAGTAACAAACAGAAAAGATCTTTCTGAAAATTCTGAAGCCTTTTTTAACAAGCTTCCGTTTTACGCCGTTAAACCTATGTATATTAAAATGGTATCCCTGTTTTATAAGGCAGGTTTTTCCTTACCCATGGCAACGGTATTGCCTTCTATTATTTTTTACCTGGCGATAGGTTTATTATTTTTTTACTGGCTATTAAAATACCTGAAACTGATCTGGGCTTTTAGTGCAAGTCTGTCCATTATGTTCTCCGGTTTTATGGTGTTCATGGCAAGACTATCAACCCCTGATTGCCTCTCTGCTTTTTTATTATTATCTGCATTTTATTTTATCATTGAACGGCCCTCTTTAAAATGGACATTCTTTTTTTTAATATTATCCGAATTTGCCCGTCTCGATAATATACTTCCTTGTGTCTTTATTCTTTCTTTCCTGTTTTTTTCCCGTAAATGGCAGCGGAAGATAAACCTCGCCTGGTATTTATTAATGTTGGTTATCCTTGTAAGCTGTTATTTTGGGATAACTATTGTTACAATGAAGCCTTTTGGCTGGAATGTTCTCTATTATCCCACATTTGCACGGTATCTGGATCTATCACATACCTTTCATTTTTCATTTTCATTTAAAGCATACCTGGCATTGGTAGTGTCCCATGCGATCACAGCTGTGGTAGTTTATAATTTCATGTTTTTCATGTTTTTCTTAGTACTCATTTTATATTCGCCCTCATTTAAGTATAAAAACCTCACACTCGAACAATCATTTTGCATTATGTTAGTGCTGACCTCACTTTTCAGGTTTGTTTTATACCCTGATCTCTCAGATAGATTTAATGTCGCCATATATTTATGTTTACTGCTAGTCCTTGTAAAAAGATATGCCGGACTAATAACAGGTTTCAAGCCTTTGTCTGCAGGGGCAGATTAAAAGACAATTAACGGTAATGGTATTGTGCAGAATATTTATTTATATAAATACGCCCTTCCCTATATCTTTACTTTTGAACCGTAAAACATATCTGCAGTTATCTATCTCAGTTTTTTTATGAAAATTGTTTTTGCTTCTTATACAAATCAGCCCGGGTATCATTCTCCACGTGAATGGATCGAAAAGATAAAAAAATTCACCGCTTTGATGGAGGCATTTAGTAAGCATTGCCCGGTTACCTATATAACTCATATTGGAGATGAGGCCCATTTTACTCAAAACGGGGTTGAATACCGCTTCCTGTTTACAGCAAAAAAAAACAAATACAGGATACCGATCCGCATGAACAAGGCCATAAAAAATATGAGGCCCGATATCGTTATTATTTCCGGTTTGAGATTCCCTTTACAGGTTTTACAATTGCGATGGTTCTTAGGAAAAAAGGTAAAACTGGTTGCACGACACCATGCGGATAAGCCTCCCCGTGGGGTAAAAAAAGTTTTACAACAATTAGCAGACCGTTGTATTAACGCCTACCTCTTCACTTCTTTAGGTAATGCCGGTGATTGGATAAATGCCGGCATCATTAAAAACCAGCGAAAGATCTATGAACTTATAGCTGCATCTGCAGATTTTTCAAGAATGGATACAACCGAAAGCATGAAAATTACAGGGATGAAGGGAAAATATAATTTTCTTTGGGTGGGCAGGCTGAATGCAAATAAGGACCCGCTGACGGTGATCAGCGGTTTTGAAAAGTATTTACTTGTTGAACCATCTGCCAAATTGTATATGATCTTCCAGGAAGAAGACCTGTTAGCTGAAGTAAAACAAAGAACCGGGCAAAACGAATTGCTGGAACCGGCAGTGATTTTAGTGGGGTATGTACCCTATGAACTGTTAGTGGAATGGTATAGTGCCGCTGATTATTTTATCTCGGGCAGTCACAGCGAAGGAGGTAGTTTTGCTTTGCTTGAAGCCATGGCCTGTGGCTGTATTCCCATTGTTACGTCAATTCCTGCGGCATTAAAAGTAATTGAGTATGGCAGGTATGGTATTATTTTCCGCCCGGGAGATGCAGATGATCTTGCCAATAAACTTCTCGGTTTATCAGGAATTAACCATAATGAATTATCCGGTTCAATCGAAAATCATTTCAGGAAAGAACTTTCTACAAATGCTATTGCGGATAAGCTTTACAGTTATTGTAAAGAACTACTTGCTAAATAATTGCATCATCTTTTCTAATGATCCTTGTATGGGAAATGGCAATACAGGATCATATTCAGCAGAAGTATCTTTTAAAATAGCGATCGCTTTGCTGATCATTTCCTCCTTTGTCTGCACAATATACCAATGCGGTATTGCAGCATTCATGGGTTTACAAAAACTGATCACAGGCGTGCCTGCATACAATGCTTCAAGACAAACAGTGCCAAAACCTTCATAATTGGATGTATGCAGAAAAACCCTGCTTCGCTTCATCTGTCGTAACAGTTGAGGATGGGATAATTCACCGGTCAGTTCGCAATTTTGGTGCAAACCGGTTTTTTCAATTAGCTGCTTTAATTTTTTTTCTTCGGGGCCCTTTCCGCAGATCATAGCTTTGATCAGGGGCAGTTCCTGTGTAAGCCCTTTAATTACTTCCACAAAAATATCATATTGTTTGAGCGGGATAAGCGCACCTGCTCCCAGTATATCAATATCTCTTGCAATATTTTCACTGGGAAAATCGGAAGCATCAATGCCCACCGGTATGATCGTTTGTGGTTTTATGCCATGGTTCTTTTCAAATTCTCTTTGTATGAAATCGGAAAGGGCAATCAGTTCGGATGCGTGAGGTTTTATCCTTTTCACATAATTATTTTCTTTTTTTGCATCCTGGCCACGGATCCAGCAATAATGTTTGATCGCATATTTTTTACCAAACCGGCTGCCGACCAGGGCACATTCACCACACCACAAACTCAGTAAGCCAATGGTATCATTTTCTTTGGTAAGCTGTTTTAATTTTTTCCATGCCTTTCGCCACAACAATAAGCGAAAGATCTTTGATCTTCCTTTTCCTCCCAATGCAATGACGCTGCAATCATGCCAATCATATTCCCCTTTAACAAAGGGATATTGAAATGCCAATATGATGATCTGCATGGATGGGAGTTTTTTTTTCAACAGTTTCACAAATAACTGCAACGAAGACAGGCAGGTACTGTCTGCATCATTTGCCGGGAAACCGGGGCTGAGTATGATGAATGTTTCAGGCTTCATCCAAATCAATTATTTTATCGCAAAAAGATAAACTTTCTTTATTATGTGTAATAAGGAGGATCATTTTGCCCTCCTTTGCTAATTTTGCAAAATGATACAGTAAGGAGTTTTCTGATTCACGGTCCAATTCATTAAAAGGTTCGTCTAAAATAATAAGATCGGCCTTTTTATACAAAGCTCTTGCAATTACAATACGCTGTTTTTGTCCGCCACTGATATTGCGACCGTTTTCGGAAACAATTTTATTCAGGCCTTCGGGGTATTGTGAAGCTAAAACATTTAATCCTGTTGCTTTAACAGCATTTTCCATTCTATACGCATCCACTACATTTTCATCAAGAGTGATATTGGTAAGTATTGTGTCGTGTATCAAAAATGAATCTTGTTTTACATAGCTTATGTTTTTACGGTAATGCCTCCTGTCGTTGGCACTTGTGATTTTATTATTAATAAGAATAGTACCTGAACGTTGATCAAGAAACCCCAATATTAAGTTTATAACCGTTGTTTTTCCTTTGCCTGATATTCCTGTTAAGCCAATAAAATCTCCATTCAGCATTTCAAGGGAAAAATTGTTTAGCAATTTTTCTTCTTTATAGGCAAAACATATGCTTTCCATAGCAATAGATGATATCTCTGTCTTGCCTTCTTCATTTTCCACATCGATTACAGGTTGGGTTTGAATCAAATCTGTAATTGTGTAGCTATAGGTTTTTATTTGCCCGATGCTATTTAATATTTTAACAATGCCCGGAATGATCTTATAAGCCGCCGCCATAAAAGCGCCGATCGTAATCACATGAATACTACCTGAATCGCTGTTGTAAAAATTAAGGATTATAAGTGTAAGTAATCCAAAGAGGGCAAACACTTCCATGAACCTGGAAGGGAGATTCTGTACTACCAGTTGTTGTGAAAGAAAATCATTGAACCTCGCCTGATAAGTACTGTAGCGGTTAACAAAGAAATCATTCCGCTGAAATATATTGCTTTCGATATATCCCGATAATGCTTCCTTTAAATGTTGGAGTGTTTTTTCACTTACCGGCTTTGCGGTTTTTCGAATGGAATTTAATTTTCTTTTGATTAATGAGCCGATAATAATAATGGGCGGCGTAAGAATAATAAAAAGTAAGAGGAATAAAAAAGGACTAAAAATGAGAATGGCTATTACGGTTAGAATGATTAATACGGTTTGTCCCACTATTTGTTGAAACCCACCCAATACATGATGGCTAAATTCAATAGGGTGCCGGCTTATTTTATTAATATACACGGAAGAGTCCGTATGCACATGATCATCATAACTTCCCTGGAGAAAATGGAGTAAATTATTTTTTGAAAGCCTGGATGCAACTGTATAGATGAACCTGTATTGCATTTTAAAAACAAGGAAACCCAGTCCGTTCTTAACGGTGAACAAAGTAAAGAAGACAATGATGAGCGATAAAGGATGACTGGAAAAAAATGTAAAAGGGAAGAAGGCCGGCATTAAAGGATGATTGGTGATGGTATAAAAATGTATGACATAGATCAATGCGGCAAGAAAAGCTATATCCAGCAAACTTATTACTACATCCAGGAGTATGAGTTGTATCATCCGGGATCTTTCCCTGTGGCTGAGAATACTAAATATATTTTTTATACTTGTTTTCAACGGTCACTTGTTTTTTTAGTGCTCATACTGCGGCGGAATGCAGAAAACACATGCCTTAATTTATCTCCTTTCCAGCAAGCTTTTCCAAGTTGAAGAAATGCCTGCCAATATTTTTTTTGCCCTATACTTTTAATAGCCATTTCTGTTATATGATAAGCATGTCTGCGTCTTGCAATTTTTTTAAGTTTTCTGTGGGGACATAGTTTTGCAAAATGTTCGTACAAAAAAGCAGTACGCTTAAATCCGTCATCAATTGCATTAGTACTTCGCCCGGAATGTTCTCTCACCCGAACCAGGAGAATGGGTAACGCGGCCGCTTCTGCTTTTAGTGACAGGCGCAATACCAATTCATAATCCTCCCGGAACAGGAGTTCAGGATTGCTGTCGAAGCCGCCCAATTCTTCAAATAATTCCCGTTTCAGCATTAAACTACCAATTGGCGCCGAGACTTTGTTGATGAGTAATTCTTCTGTAATCCATCCTGACAATGGGAGATGGTTGCCGGTTTTAAAAGGTATGGTTTGGCCTTTTTCATCCATTAATTCACTGCCACCATAACTCCATGATCTTCCGTTCTGTTGCAAAGATTGTAGTTGCAGTTCCAGTTTTTCAGGAACCCACACATCATCTGAATCCAGGAAACTAACCCATTCGCCGCAACCTACCATAACACCTGCGTTCCGGAGAGCAGCTATATTCCCGGAATGCGGAAGGGAAAATACCTGAATCCTTTTGTCATGCAATGCTCCTATGCCTTCTTTTGTTCCATCTGTTGATCCATCATCTACTATCACAAGTTCCCAATTGGTATAAGTTTGTGCAATTACAGACGCAACAGCTTGTTGCAAAAATTCCCAACGGTTGTACGCAGGAATTACAATGCTGATGAGCGGTTGTTGTTGAGTTAAATTGGCAGATATGTATGACAAAACTTAACTATAGTTTGTGCCGCTTTTCAGGCGTTTAAGAAGAGCGGTTATTTTTTTTAGAAATCTTATCATTTGTAAGTTAGTGGAAGTGGTAAGTAGCGAGTGGTTAATCGCGAGTGGGTAGTACAGTTCAAATAATAAACGCTTTTCCCACTAGCCGTTCCCCACTTCCCACTAGCTACTTACTTAAAAGCCTGCTATTTTTTTAATGGTACGGAAAAAGATCACGATATCTAATTTAGGCGACCAGTGTCTTGCGTAAAAAATATCAATGTTTACACGGGCTTCTAATTTTTGCTGGTCATCCACCAGGCCCACATAGCCCAGGATCTGTGCCAGCCCGGTAATTCCGGGTTTTATTTTATGCCGGTATGCGTAATTTTTTATCATTTGATCGTAGTTGATATTATCGCTTACCATGTGTGGCCTCGGGCCGATCACCGACATATCTCCCCATAATACATTAAAGAACTGCGGCAGTTCATCTACGTAATGGTTACGTAAAAACCTGCCCAGCCTGGTGATGCGTTTATCATCTTTTTCGGCGGGTAAAATATCAGCGTCTTCATTCACGATCATTGAACGGAATTTGATACAGGTAAATAATTCGCCGTTGCGTTTATTTCTTTTCTGAAGAAAAAAAACGGGCCCCCTTGAATCTAATTTTATCAGAATGGCAATGATGGGAATGAGCCAGGACAGCAGACCCACAATGATAATCAGGGATAAAATAATATCTGCGCTGCGTTTTAATATCCGGTTACCGCCATTGTCGAGCGGTTGAATCTTAAAAGGAGTGGTGATGTATTTGAGGTTAATGATCGCTGCGAATTCCTTATTTAATTGAACAAAGGCGGCAGTATCCATACCGCCGGAGGCGGTAGCATCTGGTATAAGTTTCAACCCGGTAGTAGAAGATAAGGCTGCGGAGTTAAATTCTTTATTCATGCCGTTTGTTTCAAAATATTAATCGGTCAAACCTGCTGAAGGGTTGCCTTTATAAAATAATTTGGTGATCGTGAAGCTATTATACCTATTTATGTGCTGGTTATACATCTGCCATAATTTGAAGTCAACAAGATTGGTTATCGCGTCGTAGTGATTGAAAAGACCAGCACAAATAGCTGGGGGCAATGATGAATTAATTCATAAAATTAACAAGTCGTTAATGTAAAAGGGCTGTAGAAATATATGGTACCTTTACAGGCGGGCCATGCGATCTATTACCGCTTCAACAATGCTGTTTATTTTATGATCACCGTATCCGGTAAGGTTTTGATGAGAATTAGTATTGCCTGCTTTTGTTTAATGGGCAGCCATGTATTTGCACAAGACAGCAGTTTCATTAAAGTGCAGTTCATCTATGGATCCAAACCATTAAAAATGTACCGGGCCACGGAAAAAAAATGGTTTGGCGGACTACCGGGCGGCCATGTAGGCATTGAAACAGACAGTAATAAAGTACTGAATTTCCATCCCTACAAAAGCTTTCATTTATTTACAAAAAATAAAAAAAAGCATAGCCGTTTTATGCTCCAATCATCAGATGAGTTTTGGTCATGTTTTGGTTGTTCCCCAGAGACCGTAAAAAAAGCTACTGTCATCATTCCGGTAACGAGTGCGCAAAAACATCGTTTTGACAGCATTTCAAACAGTTATTTATCCAATACACCATACGACTACGCCTTGTTTGGTATGCGCTGCGCTGCTGCCACTTATGATATATTGAGCCAGCTTGGTATCGTGGAAGCTTACCCGATGAAGAAGACCTACATGAAAATATTCTATCCCAAAAAACTACGGCTCAGGTTGTATGCTAAAGCAAAAGCCAATGGCTGGACTGTTATTAAACAGGAAGGCTCTGCAAAAAGAAAATGGGAACAGGATTGAGTGGATTACTGCTTGTCATTGATGGGGTGCAGCCTGCGAGGCTGGCCTGTGTAAAAAGATATCATTTGCATTTTGGGTGGTGCAGGAAGAAAATGAGACAGCAGCAGCGATGAGGTAACTATAACTTTATGATAGCATTAAAAATGAAAAAAATACATATCAGTCCGATTAAATATTCAAGGAAGAAAAGTAAAATAAAGGAGGATTTTGAGAATTTCAATTTTGCAAAATCAATTTTCAATGAGAAAAAAACAAATAAGGTATAAAGAAGTATAGGAATAAATCTTGATTTCCTGGCTGAAGTGCCGGTGAAAGGAACAATAGCATAAGTAAGGTGAACATTTTTCCACCAGATCATATTGATAATAAAGAATAAAACTATAAAAGCAAGGGTCCATAATAGCACGTACCATTTTTTATAACCATAATACCACCAGACCTTATTGATGAAGTGAGCAGATTTGCTTAAAAAGCCTTCTTTATTTGCTTTCCATATTCTATATTGTATATCCAGTGTCTGGTAACTGTTTTCTTTTTTTTCATTCCTGAATTTATCAAGCAGGCTTTCATATGTGTTTGAAATATCGTCCTGATCAATTTGGATCTTTGAAGTATCTTCAGCATAATTAAAAAATAATACCATATTGTCATAATAATTAAACCTTGTTTGACTTAGATCAGTATTGAATATGAATAAATTTAATTTTGATTTTTGGCGTAAAGGATTTATTGATAATGTAGCAGGTAAAGTTCCACATTCCTTAAAAATCAAAGTATCGCAATTAAAATTTTCGATTTTTGCGTCTGGCCCGAATGTACACCTGTTGAAAACAAGTTTTTTTACATGCAGGTATCCCTGATGAAATATATTTACATTTAAATAACATTCCTTAAATGCAATAGAGGGGATTGTCATAGTATCATTTGTCGGGGCAAATTTGAGAATAAGAAAACGTCTTTTTAGAGAATCATTTAGAAAATCCAATACCAGGGAGTCTTGAGATAGAAATATATCATCAATAGTTGTTCGATAAATTCCAACATCTACAGGAAGTGTACTATTTATTGCCTTACTAATCTTGCCCAAACTCAGGCGTTCCATTCTGGATCTTGATATTAATACAGGGCCATTAGTAATATTTTGCAGAGCCAATATGCCTGTTGAAATATTATTTAATGAGAACCATTGGGCTTTAGTATTACTTATTTCGATAACCTGTGCCGATCCCTTCATTGTTACATTCGTTAAATCACAAGTTGAATAGAATTGACAGCTATCAATTGACAGCATTTTTGAAAATTCAAAATTTACCGATTTTTTCAGAGTTGTATATTCGTTGGAATATAATACTGGTCTCTGAAATTGTACTTTTGATAAAGAAAGTGAATAGGGAAAGCTGAATTTATTTTGTAGCTGGTTATAATAAGCAGAAAATGGTTTGAAACTGGTAAGGATCTCTTCTAAAACATAAAGGCTTGTCGCCTGGTTATTAATGCCGGTAATAGTCGCCATTTTTTCCGGTTCATAATAAAGCGCCATCTCCGGACTATGAAAACTCCAATTTAGTTTAAAAGTTTTTATCGGATGAGAATTTGAAGGTAGACTGTCCTGGCAAAAAGTTTTGACAGTGGAAAAAACAAGCAGTAAAATGAAAAAAAAAATCCTGGTCATTATTTTTGTAGAAATTATGCTGTCTAATTTAAACTAATATAAGGAATATTCAAAAGGATAAATTTTTTAATAGATCTTCATGAAATTGAAAGAACTGGTTTTACAAACCGCAGTATTCGATCTGCAGTATAAATTTTATAGCGAAGTATTGGAATTGCCTGTTGAAAAGATCAACGCAGATCGTTTTGTTATTCATGCCGGAACTACTGAAATGTTTTTTGTAAAGGCATTGGCAGGAACAAACCCGGTATATCATTTTGCTTTTAATATTCCCTCAAATAAACCGGAGGAGGCCAGGGCCTGGTTACAAAAGCGGGTTGACCTGCTTTGGCTGGAAGATTATAGGAGTGATGTGGCAGATTTTACAAACTGGCATGCGCGTGCTGTTTACTTTTTGGATCCCGCAGGAAATATCCTGGAATTTATTGCGCGGTTTGACCTGGATGACCCGGCAGGAGCGCCATTTTCGTCTATTCATATCCGTAACCTCAGTGAGATAGGACTGGTATTTTCCGGAAATAATTTTGATGACGAGGTCAATACCATCATGAACAGGTATGGACTTGGTTATTTTTCCAAACAGCCGCCGATGCCGCAGTTCAGGGCAATTGGCAATGACGAAGGGTTATTTGTTATTGTACCGGAAGGAAGAGTTTGGTTTTCTACAAAGGATACAAAGGCACAGGTATTTCCCTTAGAAATATTGTTTGAAGAAAATGATGAGTTGTATCAATTGAATTGGTGAGATGCAGGTAGAGATGCTGGATGCTTGATGCTTTACGGTCAATAAAAGATTTACGTATATGAATACACTTATCAAGAATCAAGTATCAATTCAATCCTTCAAGTATAAAAATAAAAAAAGCATCAAGTTTTGTTATTATACCTGCCGAAGCAAATACACTTACTAACCCGATGCTTTACACTTGATTTGCGGTCGTCTTGTTAAAGGAATTCCGCTCCTCTTGTATGAATGTAAGGTACATACAGCAAGCTTCCTTTTCCAAATTTTTTCACTCATTGTTTTGCACCTGTTTTACACCGGTTTTGCACCTTTTTATCCACAATGGTTTCTTTATTACATTTTAACGTGGTGTGCTACTGGTTTGTACTGTCTGGAGTAGTATTAATTAAAATTATACCACAGATGGCCCCAGATTTATTTTTCACAGACCCTGCCGGTAGATAGGCATGTGGTTAAAATTACTACAAACCAAAGCCTGGCGCACTATTTTATAGTCCAAATGACTGTTGTTGGTTTTGGATTGTTCTGCTTTGGGATTGTTCACGGACTGGTCTTGTTTTACTCTTCTTTTAGAAAAAGGCCCTTTTCTAAAAGAAGAGTAGTCGCAGAGTAAACCAAATGTAAACCAAGAGTAAATGAATTCTAATACAATCCTAATACAATTCTAAACCAACCCTAAACGAAATTTGGTAAAATACAGGTAAAAAACAGGTTATCTTCCCCGAAAACCGGAGGCTTATCAAAATATCTTCAAGGAGGCCACTGTGTATTGAATTCATATCTTTTCCCGGTAACCGGCATTAAATTCCCATTTGCAGCTAACTCCAAAGGATGAATATTATCTAAGCTCAGCAGGTACCGGCTTATGATAGCTATTGTTATAAACATATATTTATTAATGTAATAAAAACTGAATGTGGAAATTACTATTTGATTTAAGTAAAAATACTATATTTGAACTTAAAACCCGTAAATGCGAAATCTGGAAGTAGCCGAAATAGGTCAGACTGCTGAGAAAGAAGTAGAAAACTGGCTTATCACTAATGGCTTTATAAACGTACTCAAAATTAATGGGCAATCCGGCAGAACTGCTATTGAGGCCAATGGAACTGTCGAGAATATCCTGGTGCATATTAAAACAGCATTAGACCCCAACCGGCCGGGAAAAATAAGTGAGGATGAAAAGAACAAACTTAAATTAAGCTCAGCAAAGTTGGGACGCAAGGCATATGTTGCATATGTAGTAATTGGCGAGGATAATAAAGTTGTGGGTGAAATCTCCTGGGAAAGATTAAGCTAAAAGTTTGGATCGAAGGAATGCTGAATGGGTTGAGTGCATAATTGCTGCATGGTTAAATTGTTGGAAAAAATATTTGGATCGGGAAACTTCATAACAATTTAACCATTTAACAGTGTAACCATTTATACACATAAGATATAAGTCTCTTAAGTTTTATAAGCATGAGGATTTCATAAATCAGCCATCTGAAAGACCAAAAAAGAAGCCACTTTTTCAAGTGGCCTTTTTATTAATTGCGTTTTTCGTATCCTGGTTGTTTAGGGGGACTGTATCCTTTATTTTTTATAGTGGCTTTTATTTCTGTGATGGCACGTTCCAATTGCGGATCAATTCCTTTTGACATCGCGCTAAGGTCTTCGTCTACGGCAATATCAGGATCAACACCGTGGCCTTCCTTAAACCATGAGCCATCGGGATTGTACATCCGGAAACTTGGCGCAGTGATGCTGCCACCATCAATAAGATTGGGCATGCCGCTGATGCCGATCAATCCACCCCATGTTCTTCCGCCGATCAGCGGCCCAAGATTTTTTTTGCGGAAATAATCCGGGAAAGCATCACCGCCCGAACCACTCCAGCCATTGATGAGCATTACTTTGGGGCCAAAATGTGCATAGGGTGGCCAGGGCCAGGTAGCGCCATCACGGGTAGCCCAATACGCTAATGGGCTGCGGTTCAGCATTTCAACAAAGCGGTCGGGTATCTGTCCACCGCTATTGAATCGTTCATCAATGATCAACGCTTTCTTATCCCACTGCGCATTGAATTGGCGGGTGAGTTCCTGCTGCCCGTCGGTGCCCGTGCTGGGTACATAGATATAACCCGCGTCGCCATTGGTAGCTTCGTCTACGCGTTTACGGTTGTTCTCCACCCAGGCCAGGTACCTTAAGCGGTATTCATTGTCCATGGTTTGTACGATGGCTGTTTTGGCGCCGTTGAAAGAAGGGGAGGAGTTGTAAGTGATCTCTACCGTTTTATTGGCCAGGCCCTGGAAGAAACCATAAGGCTCCTGTGCCGTGGTGACCGGCATTCCGTTCACTGCTAATATATAGCTGCCTTCTTTGATATCGATACCGGGTTGGTTCAATGAGGAGCGGACCTCTGCATCCCATGCAGCAGCACGAAGTATTGTTTTTATTTTATAATAATTTCCATCTGCCTGCCAGTCAACCCCCAGGTAACCCACATTTTTACTGTTTTCTCTTTCCTCATCGCCGCCGCCTTTGTAGGTATGCGATGAATTTAATTCACCGATCATTTCGCCAATGATGAAATTCACTTCTTCCCTGGTCATGGCGTCTTCCAGCATTTTTGAATAGCGTGTTCTTACATCATTCCAGTTTACGCCATGCATGCCAGGGTCATAAAAATAATCCCTTTCCATGCGCCAGGCATCTGTGAAGAGTTGTTTCCATTCCTGCATCGGGTCTACTACCATCGACATTTCGGCTATGCGCAGTGGTTTTTCAAATTTTTGCCCTTCTTCGGGTTTTATAACTGCGTATGCGCTTCCCCGTTGTATTAACATTTTATTGGTATTGGCACAAAGCCAGTAGTTATCTACATTATCAAGGATATTTTTTTCTTCCCGCTTATCTATGTCAAAATATTTCAGGGATGGTTGCCCATCGGCGGGGTTGCCGGTATTGGGATATTTCTGGTAAAGTATCTTGCCTTTTACCGCAGCCAGGTTATTGTAGTTGCCTGCAGGGAGCGGCAGCATCACCATTCTTCCCTGGATGTCGTCGAAGTCAATGCCAACAGCATTTGCGGCCGGCTTTTTTGCAACCGTATCTTTCTTTTTATCGGCTGGCATTTCATCCGCTTTTACGGCAACCGTATCATTTTTCGGGAACAATAAAGATGGCGTGCTTTTCTTTAGTGAGATGGCAGCCAATTGCGTGGAGTTGGCATAGATGAATGAATTATCAATATCGCTGTAATACGGCGAGAAAGATTGGTTGCTTGTTATGTATAAATATTTCCCTTCGGTATCGAATACAGCATTGGTGCAGTTATAATAACCGTCAGTGACCTGGTGGTCTTTCTTATCCTGCACATCATAAATAAATGCGGCATTGTGATAATTATTGAGGTCACGGTTATAAGCAAACCACCTGCTGTCGGGCGACCAGCTGCCCGAAAATGCTTCACATCCGCCATGCATGAAACGAAGCGCCTGGTCAATTTCAGTGGTGCTGCCGCTGCTGATATCATAAATTTTTATTTTCATCGCCTGGTCAATGAAGGCCAGTTTTTTACTGTCGGGCGACCAGAATAAATTGTAACGGAAACCACCGTGGTAATCAGTGAGTTTTTTGGGCGGGCCTTCCTTAGCGGGCTGTGCCAGCCATAATTCGTATTCACCGGTCTGGTCGCTCCAGTACGCAATGCTGGCACCATCGGGCGACCATGCCGGGTAGCGTTCAGCCGTTCCCGTTGTTTGAGTAATATTTTTTACCGCACCATTTTCTGCGGGCAATGAAAATATATCGCCTCTTGCTTCCAGCAATACGCGGTTACCATCGGGGCTGATGGCGGCATGCTGGATATATTTTTCGGCAGTAGTTGTCCTGGGTTTTAAACTGGCTTTATCGGTGACCACGTTTACATTTATTGCTTTTGCCTGTTGGGATGCAAAGGAGAACAGGTACAATTTACCACCTTGTTCAAATACAATGTCATCGGGCCCTGCCGAAGGAAAATGGATGTCGTAGTTTGTATAGTGGGTGAGCTGTTCGTATTTTTTACTGCCCAGGTTATAACGCCAGAGATTCATGCGCAGTTCGGAGCCGCGGTCGGATAAAAAATAAATATAGTTGTCGTGCCACATCGGAAATTCATTTCCCGCAGTTTCATTCGCAGAAATATCTTCGGAACTATTATTCGAAAAATTAAAGATGTGGATATTGGCCTTCCATCCGCCGCGGTATCTTTTCCAGTTGCGGAATGCCTGTGATACAAATACCACGGCCATTTGTTTTCCGTCTGGTGAATAAGAACCAAACTCTGCATACGCGAAAGGTAATTTTTCGGAAGGCCCGCCGGAAGACGCAATAGTATAAAACTGGTTGAACCTGTCCCTGCCGCTTTCACGACCCGATGCAAACAAAACCCTTTTGCCATCCGGGGTCCAGCCCACCACACGGTCGGGGAAGCCATGCGAGGTTAAACGCATAGGGACTCCTCCATTAGTTGGTATCACATACACATCTTTATTGCCATCATAATTCCCGGTGAACGCAATGGAGCTTCCATCGGGAGAAAATTTGGGAAAGCTTTCCACACCCGGGGGCGAACTTAATTTTTCTGCGGTGCCCCCTTCTTTTGGAATGACCCAGATATCATTGGCATATGTAAAAACGATCTGTGTTTTAGAAACATCCGGGAAACGAAAAAGGCCGGCATTGGTTTGCGCAGATGATTGAATACATAGCATGACCACCAGGCAGGAGCTTATCATTAATTTCTTCATGATGCGGAATTTTTTTTTGATGAAGCGAAGCGGTAATAAATTTTGGAACAGTAAGATAAAATAAATGTGGGGATATTTCTCAAAGTAAAGTGAGAGGCGGTCAAAAAATTATTTTCAGGATTTCTTATGATTGAAAACTCGTCGGTGAGGACACTGACCACTGGGAAGAGGATTTCTTATAGTTGAAAACTGGCTGGTGGGGACACCGGCCACTGGGAAAAATCAGATAAAATTATGTTTTGTTGATTAGAGTTTATATATTGTTACAGCCTTAAAACGCCCAGCATGAAACCTAATGTTCATACCACTGTAAAGGATTTATTATATCAGAAATTAGTGAAAATCGAAACAGAAACCAAAGCTGATGTATTTTCTTATATTGGTACTATTACGGATGGTAATGAGGGGGCTATTATAAGCATAATTGAAGAATTGGCTAAAGAAAAAAATAAAAAAGAAAGGTTGATTGTAATATTAACTACTCCAGGCGGTAGTGCATTTGCGGTGGAAAGATATGTGAATATTATACGTCAATATTATACAATCGTAGATTTTGTTATTCCAGATTATGCATATAGTGCAGGTACAATATTCTGCATGAGCGGAGATAACATTTATATGGACTACTCATCCGTTCTTGGACCTATTGACCCCCAAGTTCAAAATAAGGAAGGTAAATGGGTTGCAGCCTTAGGATATTTAGACAAAGTAAATGAAGCAATAGCTAAATCAAAAAAAGGCGAGTTGACTGAAGCTGAATTTTTAATGATTAAAGATTTAGATTTAGCTGAATTAAGAAGTTACGAACAAGCAAAAGAACTTACTAATGTTTTGTTAAAGGAATGGCTTGTTAAATATAAATTTAAAAACTGGAATACTCATCAAACCACGCCTGCCTTAAAAGGGCAAGCGGTTACTCAAAAAGAAAAAGAAGAAAGAGCGGAAGAAATAGCTAACAAGCTTAATGATAATACGGTATGGAAATCTCATGGCAGGCCCATAAATATTCAATCGTTAAAGAATATGGGATTACAAATTGAAGATTTCTCCAAGAAAGAGCCATTTAGAAAATTAGTAAGAGATTACTATGACCTATTGTCTGATTATGTAATAAGCAATAATATGCCTATCTTTGTGCAAACAAGAAAATTCGTTTAACATGACCGAAAAAAAAGATATTGTTACGGAATTGCAACTTGTTATTAAAAAAGAACAAGCAAAAGTGGCTGAAAACAATAATAAGCTTGCTGCTGCAAATGAACTCTACAATAAACTTCTACGGCAAGGAATTATTAAAAAAAGAAGCAATACCCTAAGAAGTATTGATGATTACAAATTATTTAGAAATTCATTGGGTAATTTATATAAAGCTTAATTGTTTTACTCTCAATAATTCACTTCCCCACCTACTTCATTTTAGTTTTTGTAGCTTAGTATCGTAATAATAATACGATATGACAGACTTTAGAAACGAAGTATTAGAGTATCTATTAGCCAATTCTGGAACGCTGATAAGTATCCATGAGATAATAGAAAAGCATTTCGAAATAATTGGTTCATTCCCGGAAGGAGATAATACAATGCCTAACTCTTTAGTAAAAGCTAATCAAATATTAAGAGAGTTAGAAAAAATGGAATGGATTAATCTATATCCACAAGGAGGAATACAATCCGGGCATATGAGAATTCAGGGCACAATGTTCCGGCATTTCAATATGTATATTCCAGTTAAGGCACGAATGACTCTAACAGAAGAGATAGAGTATAAGAAAATGAAGCAAATAGAACTACCAAAAAGCCAATCAATAAATGTATTAGGAGATAATAAAGGGGCAATCCTATTAGCAGGAGATAATGCCCATCAATCCATTGATAATGTCCTTATAAGTCCGAAAACACAAAATACAACCAATAATAAACCACCTAAACCAGTTAAAAGATCATCGCTTGAAATAACAGCTTGGGTTGTTGGCATTGCAGCGGGTCTATTTGTGATTTGGGAATTTGTGCTAAAACGGTTTTTTAAGATGCCATAGTTTACTATACTTGCCCCTTATGGTATATATATGGCGGTGACACTGACCATGGTAAAAAGATCATTCTTCCACAGTAACCCGCTTATAATTTTTGTACAATATCCTCAACATACTGGGCAGTACGATCAGCAAGAGGGGCATGGCAATAATAAAACCGCCAATAACAGCAATCGCCAATGGCTGGTGCAACTGCGCCCCTGTGCCAATGCCCAGCGCAAGTGGTGATAATGCAATGATGGCGCCCAGTGCAGTCATTAATTTGGGACGTAAGCGTGTGGAAATGGCATAGATGATGGATTCATCAACCGATTTTTCCAATAAGGATTCTTTGAATTGCAAAAAAGTAAAGATGGCATTTTCACCAATGATCCCCACGATCATGATCAAACCGGTGTAGCTGCCTACATTCAAAGCTGTGTTGGTAAGGTATAATGCGATGTAACTTCCTGAAATTCCCAATACGGCAAGTACCAGGATTAACAGGGCCACTTTGAATTCCTTAAAAAGAAAAAGTATCACGCCAAATACCAGCAGGCTGGCGGTGATCAATATCATCAGCAGTTCCTTAAAAGATTGCTGCTGCTCGGCATAAGCGCCGCCATATTCAATATGATAGCCCTGCGGCAACAATACTTTTGATTGTACAGTTGCCTGGATCTCTTTGATCACGGATCCAAGGTCACGGTTATCCAGACGCGCAGTTACCACACCCATTGACTGAAGATCCTGCCTTTCTATTTCGGCATCGCCTGCATTTACTTTTACTGTAGCCAGTTCGGTGATGGGTTTTAATTTTCCGTTGGGCAAAAACACCTGGAGCTGGTTCAGGTCTGTTACACTTATTTTCCTGTTGCCGGGATACAACAGGCGGATATTGTTGACCTGTTCTTTCTCAAAAATATTGCCCACTACATTTCCTTCCAGTGATGTTTGTAACTGGTATTGCAGGTTGGCGGGGGTGATGCCGAACTGTGCCAGTTTTGTATAATCGGGTTCAATGCTGACGGAAGGGCCGGCAATGACAATGCCATCGAATACATCGGCTGTACCTTTTGTGTTGGTGATGATGGCTGCGATTTGTTTTGCAAGTTCATTTAATTTTTGCTGGTCATTGCCGAATACTTTCACTTCAACCGGTTGCACAGAACTCATCAGGTCGCCCAGCATATCCCCGATCACCTGCCCGAAATCTATGCGGAGGGCGGGTTGTGTGGCTTCAATCTTTACCCTGATATCATTGATGACCTGCTCCGTTGTTTTCTTTCTTTTTGTTTTTAACTGGATAAGGTAATCGCCCCTATTCGGTTCCGTTATGAAGAAACCCATCTGTGTGCCTGTTCTCCTGCTGTAGGCTTCCACTTCAGGGGTGGCGTTGATTATTTTTTCTGCTTCTATCAGCATGCGGTCCGTCTCTTCCAGTGAAGTGCCGGGTGGCGAATTATAGTCCAGCACAATGCTTCCTTCATCGATCTCCGGTAAAAATCCTGTTTCCAGCCTGGGCAGGATGAACCATATTGATCCGGCCAAAACAGCCACAATGATGATACTGATCACGGGGTTAAGAATAAAAAAAGAAACCCATCGCTGCTTTTTAACGGAATGCGCTTTGGGGTGCTGTGTGATCTTCTTTTCAGATCCTTTTTTCTTCCTGCTTAATAATAAATATACTACCGGCAACCCGATCCATGTTACAAAGAAGGAGCAGATCAAAGTAATGATCATTGTATCGGTCATTATTTTAAAATAGGCGCCTGCTACGCCGCTCATTAAAATAAAGGGGATAAAAATCACGATCGTGCTGATGGAAGAACCCACCATTGCCGGGAATAAATATTTAATGGCTTTATGTACAATGGAAGCAGTGTTTTCTTCTGGATGTTCTTCCTTTGTGCGATGGATCTGTTCCACCACTACGATCGCATCATCTATTAACAATCCTATCGCTGCTGCAATAGCGCCCAGGGTCATGATATTGAACGTGTACCCCATCGCATATAGTACCACCAGGGTAAGTCCAAGCGTAACGGGGATGATGATCAGTATGGTAGCGCTGGCTTTCACCGAACGCAGGAAGATGATGGCCACGATAATGGCCAGCAGCAATCCTATCCACAAACTATCGCTCACACTTTTAATGGATTCTTTTACAAAATCAGCCTGGATATAATAGGGTTGGATGGTTACTCCCTGAGGCAGGATGGTCTTCAGTTCTTTTATTTTTTCTTCTACTGCCGTGGAAAGCGCCACCAGGTTGGCATTGGGTTGTTTAATAACAGCCACTAAAATTCCTTCATGGCCGTTGGCGTTTATTTTAGTGTATTCAATGGCTTCCCTGATCTCTATGTCAGCAATGTCTTTTACATACACGATCCTTTTCCCGTTATTACTCACTACAATATTTCCCAATTCATCCTTTGAATGAACGCTGGCATCCGTTACCGTTAGGTACAGGTATCGGAAATCCGAGAGGTACCCGTTGCTCTTTATAAAATTGGTGGCATTCAGTGCTGTGGTAATGCCTTCGGGTGTAATGCCCAGTGTACTCATCTTCCCCGCATTCATCAGCAGCCAGTATTCCTTTGTTTTTCCGCCAATGATCCGCACTTCGGATACCCCGTCTACCTGGCTTAAAAAAGGCTTGATGGTAAATACCGCCAGTTGTTTTAATTCAATGGGAGATTTATTATGGCTTTCCAGTGTATATCCCATCACCGGTAAAATAGAAGGATTCATTTTTTCCACCGAAATGTTTACATCCGGCGGAAGGGTATTTCTTATTTCGCTGATCTTTGCTTCGATGCGTTGCTGGCTCAGGTCAACATCAGCATCCCAGTTAATAAAAGCCGATATCTCGCAACTACCCCTGCTCGTGGTGCTGCGGATGGATTTTAAGTCTGGGATCTGTTTGATGGCATTTTCCAAAGGCCTCGTTACATTCACCATCATTTTATTTACCGGTTGCAGGCTACCATCGGCGATAACTTTTATTTTAGGAAAAGTGATCTCAGGGAAAAGTGAAGATTGCATTTTGCTGTATGCAAATAGTCCTCCCATAATAATGACCACCAGGACAACGGTGAGCGGATTTTTATGTGAGCGGAAAAACTTTTGCAATGCTTAATCTTTTTTTTCGGGACTAATGATTTTTACTCTTGCGGTATCTCCCAATCCAAAATTTCCGGTAATCAAAACCTTATCTCCCGGAGAAAATGCAGGAGAAACTATTTCAACCCGGTCATTGGCTTCGATGCCTTTTTTAACAGGAACTTTTACAGCAATTGAGTCGTTCAGCATTTTCATGATCCAGAATTCACCCTGCGTTTCGTCTGTCAATACCGCAGTCCTGGGTAAAGAGACAGCATTGGGTTTCGACGATTTTATAATTTTTACTTTTGCGATCAGGTTTTCCGGGATGGGGTGGGGGGCATTTACTTTTAAGATGATCCGCTGCGTTTGCGAAGCAGAATCCATGGCAGGCATATTGCCGCTGATGGTGCCCGTTAATTTTTCGCCATCAGGCAACACCATTTCCAATGATCTTTTATCCGTTAAAAAAGGGCGTAGTTCATAAGGCAGGTCTAATAAGAAAACAAAACTTCGGGTATCCGTGATCACGGCAAGCTGTTCGCCATCCTGTACGTAGTCGCCGTTCTGGTGATCGATCTGCGAAATAAAACCACCGGTGGCGGCCGTGATCCTGTTGGTGCCGGTAAATCTAAAACTGGAGTCAAGTATGTTAATGGTGTTGCCGATACTTTTTGCTTCTTTTGTTTTTACTGTGTATAATACCTGGCCCGCACCTACATTTTTATTCAGTTGCACATTGGCAGACTGCAGGTAACCGTTGATATTGGACTTTACGCTCCATTTTTGCAGGTAGGAGGATGTGGCATTCAGTTCTACGAATTCTTCCATGGGTTCATTGCTGATAGCCGTTACCGTTACCGGTGTTTCGGGCTCCGTTATTTCGGTGGCAGTTTCCGTTGTCTTGCTTTTGCAGGAAAACAGCATCAGCAACAGGAAACTATAGTTAAAAAATAATTTCATTAAATAGTATTTATCTGTTCCAATAGTTGAGTTGATTGATGATCAGCAAACGGCTAATGGTATTCAATGCAATTAAATTCTTTGCATTAATGTAATTATTGAGCGCCAGGATGTAGTCGGTAACCTTTACTTCACCCGTTTCCAGCAATTTCCCATTTACATCGATCAGGCTTTGTGTATATTTTAATTGTGTATTGATATCGGTGATCAGCCCTTCTGTAGCATACAATTGCTGGAACAGTTGTGCTACCTGTTGCCTGTACTGGCTGGTAAAAAAATCCTTATTATTTCTTCTTGTTTTTTCTGCAATGGCGATCTTACTGTATTCGAGGTTTTTTTGTTTGCTTTTGTACAATGGAATTACGGCGCTTACCCCAAAACTTGTACCGAAATTCTTGTATGGCTTTATGGTTAAACTGGAATTGTATCCTGCATCAGCAAACATATTGAATTTTGGCCTGTACTGCATATCTATCAAAGCCTTGCTGTTGTTCAGTTTCAGGCTATCAATCTCGAATTTTTTGAAAAATTCGGAATTGGCGATGGCCGGTATGGGGTGTAGTATGATATGTGGATCCTGTAATTCTACCGCAGTGGTATCATTGATGCCGCTTAAATAATTCAATGTGGCCACATCAGTTTTATACTGGATGGATAATTGTTTTACCAACAGCTCATGTTGCTGCAGGGTCACTAAAAAAGCAAGGTAATCAACCTGTTTATATACATTAGCCTGGGTTAATTTTTTTAAGATGATCTCTTCATGGGAAAGCAGTTTGCTGATCTCTTTATTAAAATTCAATTGTTGTAAGCCCGCGTATGCACTGATGTATTGGGCAATGATATTTCGTTTAAGATCCTGTTCGGTTATTGCAGAAACATTGCTTAAGGATTGATTTTGCAATTGCAGGCTTTCAAATTGTGTCTTCAGCGTTTTTTTATTGGGTATTTGTTGCGTTACACCGATCAGGGCATTCAGGTTCTGGCCATTGGTTATTGCCGCATCATAACCCCAGCCTCTTACTACAGGGGCATAATTGGCGAGGCCATTGCCTGCAAATTGTGGTTTATATGTGGCAAGGACCAGCAGGCTGTCGTACACAGCCGAGCGTATCTGATTTTGATAATCTTTTAATAAAGGACTGTTGGCAGTGGCCTGGCTTACATAATAATCTAATTGGTCTTTCTGCGCAACGGCTGTTCCGGTAAATAAAAGAAAAAATAATATTACCCTAATGCTTTTCATTAAGTTGTTCCAGATATATGAGCCAATCAACGTGTAATTATTTTCCCACTTCGAGTACCTGGAATGTTCCGGGTTTCATCCTTGGCCTTCCTTTCTGATTGGGATCAGGCGTTTCAAACTCTGCTGTTGGCAAATAAATAAAGTGCGAAGTCTTATCTAATGCGATCGTCCTCGCACCTCTTTTGGTTTCGATATTCTCCACTACAGTGAATTTATTGGCATTGTCTTCATGTATAACCGTAATAGTTCCTTCGCCATTGGAAGTATAAATATTTTTTAGTGCCGGGTCAAAAGCCACACCATCACATCCGTTGCCAATCAATAAAGTATCCACAACCTTACCGGATACTGCATCCATGACCACTAATTTTTTATCGCATCCTGCAAATAATCTTTTAGTCATTCTGTCCATGGCTAAACCGGTAGGTCCGTCAGCAGGAGCGATACTCCAGCGGTGAAGCACTTTAAAAGTTTTGGTATCCACTTCCACAATTTCATTTTTGTCTTCAATGTTCACATATAATTTTCCGGCACCGTCACTAACCGCTGTTTCGGGTTTGCCACCAACATCCACACTGTCAATCACCTGGTTTTTTAATGGGTCAATCACGCTTAAATTTTTACTCCGGCCATTACAGGTAATTATTTTTTTAGAAAAAGATTCATAAAAAATGGCATCGGGGTTTTGCCCTGTGGCAACCTGGGCCAGCACTTTGTTGGTATTCATGTCAAAGACCGTAACGGTGTTCAGCCTGCCATTGCTGGTAAAGCCTTTGCCATTGGCCACATCGAAAGCAATACCATGCACACCGGTAGTATTTTCAATCACGCCAACAGAGTCACCGGTTTTTTTATTCAGCACATTCACCTGTGTACCATGGCTGACATACAACCAATCATTCACCGGCCCCACTTCAATATAATCCCATCCACCCGAACTGGGTATGTGAAAAGTATTGATGACATGAAAACCTGTTTTTTGCTGTGCACAGATGCTATTGGTCATTGCTGATGCAGCAATGGCTACTGATAAAGCGATACTCATTTTTTTCATAATATTATTTGGGGCTTTTATATATGATTATTAATCTTTCGTTTCTCTAATAAATTTTCCATTGGCATCAAATACCAGATCCTTTCCATTTACTTCCGTCTCATAATTTATCGTGCGGTCTGCTTTGGTGATCTTTGCTGCTTCCTTAATGTTCATCCCGGGATAATGTTTTTTTACATAAGCCATCACGTCAGCAGGCAGTTCAATCACCTTAATATTCATTTCAGTTTCTGTGATGCTGCCATTGGGCTCTATAGTAAGTGACATGCGGTTACCATGCTTTGTGAAACTCACTTCATATTTGCCATTTTCCTTTTCCCATTTAGCTACTGTGCCCGGATATTCTTTTGCAAAACTTGCTTTCACCACAGCAGGCACTTTGGATGCCTTCAGTTTTTGGGCAAATACGGCAGAAGAGAGAAAAACCAAAAAGACTGCCGGTATAAATATTTTTTTCATCAATTGATCTTTTGTGAATTGTAAACCTACAATCGAATTCTGAAGAAATGTTGAAGAAAGGGGCTGACCAGGTAGGATCAAGACCGGGTGATTCAATCAAAAATGTACAGAAAATTCATGCCTGTCATTATGATATCGATATGAAACAGTATAGCCGGCAATATCACAGATCTGTTTTACAATGGATAATCCCAAACCATTGCCTTCCTGCTTTGTGCTGCTATGACGATAAAAACGCCGAAAGACTTTTTGGCTGTCGAGGACTGGAATTGATGAAGTATTGGATACCTGTAAAAGACCGGCTTTAAGCATTATGGAGATTTCGCCTTCCTGTTGAGCATAGCGGATGGCATTGCTCAGCAGGTTGCCGATCAGTATCTCTGTTAACTGTTTATTATATTGAATAGGAGTTTCCTGCAGATCAGTCAACACGTGCAATTTTTTACTATGGGCCCATTCATCAAACTGCGCTAACTTTTCTGTTAGCAGTTTGTCTAAACGGATATTTTCAGTACCATTAAACTGGTTATTCTCAATTTTTGTAAGCAGCAATAAGGATTGATTCAGGTTGGATAACCGTTCCAGCGCATCATAAATATCCTGCAATTGTTTCATCTGGTATTCATTGAGCGATTCGTCTTGTATCAACACGTCCAGTTTTGAATTGATGATCGCCAGGGGTGTCTGCATTTCATGACTGGCATTTTCCGTGAATGTTTTCAATGTATGGTAATCCTGTATTACGCGGTTACTCATTACCGTTACAGCTTCATTAAGGCCGGCGAATTCATTGATCGTAGTCGTTTCCAGCTGCAGTTGTGTATTATTGGAGAGGTTGAATTGCTTCAGTTCCTGCAGGGTGGTATTGAATGGCCGCCATAATTTATTCAGTAAAAAACGGTTGATCATAAACAAGACCACCAGCAATACGATCACTACCCCCGAAGTGAGCAGCAGGATCAGCCGGATCAGGTCTTCTGTCTCTTCTTCCGATTTGCTGATGGTGACTGTGTAATTTTTACCGGCTACGGTAATGGGAAATACAACTTCACGGTTGGTCATCGATTCATTTTCTTCTTTACTGAGAGTTGTAACGCTGTTAAATTTTCTTTGAACAGGAATAGCATTTGCAAGCTGGTAGGAAACCACCTGGTCCTTGTAGCTGGATGGACTGGGCAGGTTATTATTTGTTCTTACAAAGTCAATGATCTCCTGTTCCTCTACTTTCAGGTCTTCATCCAACTGGTTCAGCAATACATACCTGATGATAAAATAATAGCAGAGCCCGCTCAGCAGCAATACGATCACCGTTGCAGGCACATTTACCCTGTTATATCTTGTAAGTAATTTCATTAGTCAGTAAATTTATATCCCATGCCGTATACCGACCTGATATAATCTTCACCCGCAGCATCGAACAGTTTTCTCCGCAGGTTTTTTATATGTGTATAAATAAAATCATGATTGCCTGTCATATCATCTCCCCACAAATGTTCTGCAATGGCATTTTTAGAGATCACCCGCCGTTTATTACTTATGAAATAAAGCAATAATTCATATTCTTTTTTGGTCAATTCAAAACGTTTATTATTTATTGAAACTGATTTGGCCTGTGTATCAATGCAGATCCCGTTAAATTTCACCAAATTGCTGCCTTCAAAATTTTTTCTCCTGATAATGGCTGCAATTCTTGCACTTAACTCCGAAAGGTGAAAAGGTTTTGCCAGGTAATCATCTGCCCCCAGTTTTAAACCCGTCACCCGGTCATCGAGGGAGTTCCTGGCCGAGATGATCAATACGCCATCCATTTTATTATTTTTCTTCAGGGTGGTTAATATTTCCAGGCCGCTGCCGCCCGGCAAACTAATATCCAGGAGGATGCAGTCGTAATCATATAATTCTGTTTTTTCCAAAGCAGTATTAAAACTGGAAGCCATTTCGCAGATATAATCCTCTCCCTTGAGGTAGGTGGCAATACTTTCACTCAATGCCTGTTCATCTTCTATGATCAGAATTTTCAAAACTGGAATTTGGCATAAATTACGAAATCAATTCTGAAGAAAACCTGAAGGGGGGAAATTCAATAGTGATGCAGTTTGAAAAAGTTTACCGCAGAGAACAAGAGAAGCAGAGTTTACGCGGAGGTACGCATTCGATGTTTTTAATTAAAAGTACCTGGGGAGATTCGGGGTATACCGCAAACGCTGTTGCAATTTTATCGGAGATAGACCTGAATTTTAACAGGCCGGGAAAATAAAAATCTGTTTGATTGGTTTGGATTTCTTCTTCAGACTGATCTTATCCATGATGCTTATTGAACAAATGCTGTTGTGTTTAAAAATTATCTGCGACCTTGACCGGGATAATTCTTTGATCTCATTACCCTGTTGTATATCGTTTATCCCGATTCAATTCATGTATTTGCATCATCAGGAGTGATAGCCACTGATCTTTTCAGTCATCGGGCACCCTGATCTGCGGCTTGGGCTGCAACTGCTTAATAAAGCGGCGAATAAACTTGCCACAACGAAATATAAAAAAATTTTTTTCATCATTTTACTTTTGGAGTTAAAACACCTATTATTGCAATAATTGTTCATGCAAAGATAATTTACCAAGTGTAAACGGCGAAATTCTTTAAATATTTTCCCGAATGCCAGATTTCTATAAAATTTGGCATGAATTTTAGCGTTATTGGTATTCAGTTCGACAGCATTAGAAAAATCAAAAAAAATAACCAATAAACCTCAAAAACCAATTATGTTACAACTCAGCCGTCCGATTGCATTTATAGACCTCGAAACAACGGGCGTTAGTCTTTCTTCAGACCGCATCGTGGAAATTGCCATCATCAAACTATTACCCGAAGGAACCCGCCAGGTAAAACGAAAACTGATCAATCCCCAAATACCCATTCCAAAGGTAACCAGTGATTTACACGGCATAACGGATGAAATGGTGAAGGATGCCCCAACTTTCAAACAGTCGGCCAATGAAATTAAAATGTTCATTGAGAACTGTGACATGGGTGGTTACAACAGTAACCGTTTTGACATACCCATTTTAATGGAAGAATTTTTACGTTCGGGGATGGAAGTGGACCTGAGTACCAGGCGAATGATCGACGTGCAACACATTTTTTATACGATGGAACCCCGCACATTGAGTGCAGCCTATAAATTCTTTTGCGAAAAAGAATTGGTTGATGCTCACAGTGCCGAGTCTGATGTGGCAGCCACCATTGATGTATTGGCAGCACAGTTAAAGCGATACGAGAAACTGGGCAATACCATTGATTCTGTATTGGGTGTAATTGGTGAAGAAAAAATTGTAGACTATGCAAGGCGGTTTGCCTTTGATGACAAGGGGAATGAAATTTTTAATTTTGGCAAACATAAAGGAAGGCTTGTATCGGATGTTTTAAAAGCCGAACCACAATACTACGACTGGATGATGAGGGGCGATTTCCCCCTGCATACCAAGCAAAAACTCACTGAAATACTGAACAGGACATTGTTAAAGAATAATTAATTGGGTTTTTGATGAGAACATGTTAACCACGCATTCCATAATTTAATGTAAATTTGGTTTTTGTTCAAGCCATTATATTATTTGGAAAAACTGGTCATCATACCAACTTACAATGAGAAGGAAAACATTGCCGATATCATCGATGCGGTAATTGGTTTGCAGCAGCAATATCATATTCTCATCATTGATGATAATTCTCCCGACGGGACTGCAAATATTGTAAAAACACTTTTCCCAAAATATCCCGGCCAATTATTTCTTGAACAACGTCTTGGAAAATTAGGTTTGGGTACTGCCTACATTCATGGATTTAAATGGGCCATTGCAAAAAGTTATCGTTTTATTTTTGAAATGGATGCTGATTTTTCACATAGCCCTGCCGACCTGGAGCGCCTCTATGAGGCATGTACTGCGGGGGCTGGTGTTGCAGTAGGGTCGAGGTATATACGGGGAGGGGCTGTAGAGAACTGGCCTGCCAACCGGATCGCTTTATCAAAGGGAGCATCATTATACACGCGAATGATCACCTGGATGCCTGTAAAAGATCCCACAGCCGGTTTTGTTTGCTATAAAAAAGAAGTGCTGGAAGCCATTAACCTGGATAGTATCAGCTTTATCGGGTATGCGTTCCAGATAGAGATGAAATTTGCCGCATGGAAACTCGGATTTAAAATTACGGAAGTGCCCATCACTTTTATTGACCGCAAATTGGGCGCCAGTAAAATGAATAAAGGCATCATAAAAGAAGGGGTACTGGGCGTGCTTAAACTCCGCTGGCAAAGCCTGTTTAAAAATTACCGTAAAAAGGTTACCAATACTTTCCTGAATGGTTCGGTCAACTTTCAGTAAGCTACCCCCTCCGCCCCCTTCCCGAAGGATTGGGATGTCTCAAAAGGGGGAACTGATTATGGAGGAGATAGAAGCGGAGAGGCTATGTATTTCGAAGTAGTGAGCGAATCCGAACTATCAGGAAATGAAGTAATTGAATTCATTTTTGTTGCCAGCATTTTATCTTTGCTCATCATCGTTGTGTCACTCCCTTGTACTCTTTTATCTTTATTCATCCCCCTCAATTCAAACCGGTTTTCCAGAAACAAAACCCTTCTCTCATAATTTTTTTAAATCTTTTATGTAATACAAAAAACTGCTGCATCTGTATTACAAATCAGGTCAATGCAGAAAATTCAGCTTTCCATCCCCGAACCCTGCCACGAGAACTGGCAGGATATGACGCCCAATGACCAGGGACGCTTTTGCAATTCCTGTGCCAAGACGGTGGTTGATTTCAGCATGATGACCGATACAGAAGTGTTGAATTATTTTTCCGGTTTAACAAATGAAAAAATTTGCGGCAGGACACTGCCAACCCAACTCAACAGGGCCATCACTATGCCCAGGGAACCTAAGAAAAGATTGTTCTGGTACTGGAATTATATCATGATGTTCTTTATGTTCTTTTCCAAATCAAATCATATAAAGGCTCAAACAAAGGGGGAAGTAGTGACGGTACCGATTAAAAAACCAACCTGTAATGTGATGATGGGAACGATGGTGGCACCAAAACAGGTAAAACAAAATCATGTTATTTCAGGGAAAGTAACCAGCACAGAAGGGAATCCGGTATCATTTGCAACAATAAGAGTTATCAGTAGCCAAATTTCAGTTATTGCCGATGCAAATGGTGTTTATTCCATCAACGCCAGTGTAGGAGATGAACTGCAAATATTGAGTACTAATTTTGTAAGTAAGCGTATTGCTATCAATAATAATAGCTCTACAGTGAATGTACAATTAGAAAGAGTGTATGCAGGAGGGCTTACAGTAATAGTGGTTGGTGGCGCCATAGTAACGAGTAATAAAGATAAATGTGCAACTAAGCAGCCTGAACAGGTCATTGAAATTAAAGTGAGTGATAAAGAAACTAATAAGCCTGTCAGTTCTGCTTCAGTAATTGTTGATAAAAATAATCATCTCAAACCGGATACTTCGTTCACTGACAATAAAGGGAGTTATAAAATAAAAAAGATAAAGGGCCAGGATACTTACCTGGTGAAAATTTTTGCAGTAGGATACAAAGAAAATGAGGTTACCATAAAGCAAGATGATTTTAATGATAAAAATGCAGTGAAAGAAGTCTATTTGACAAAAAAAATTTCAACCTCATTAGTTGGATCAAAAAAGGAATCTGAAAGTCTTTTTATACCTAATCATGTAACACTTCGAGGTAATATTTCTCTCCGCAGAGACAATGAACCGTTAGTGGTAGTCGATGGTGCGATCTTTTACAATGATATCAGCACACTCAACCCCGATGATATAGCCAGTATAAATGTGCTAAAAGGATCATCCGCTGCCGCTATTTATGGCTCTGATGCCAACAGTGGTATTCTTGTGATCACTACCAAAAAGAAACTCGCTGAAGAAAAAAATAAGATCATAAAGGATAGCCTTGCAAAAAAGATCATTAACAAAATTGCTGATAAGATCACGCTTGTTACCAATGCAAATACAATAAAAGTTTATCCCAATCCTGTTTCCAGGGGCAATTCATTTTTTATTGCTTTAAAACTGCAGCAAACGGGCGAACTGGTGATTCAAACCACGGATATCACAGGAAGGATCGTACTCCAAAAAAAGGTCAATGCCTCATCAAAAGAATTTGTGGAAAAAATAGAAACAGATGGCAGTTGGACCGGGGGGATGTATTTTATCAATGTATTCAACAGCAATGCAGGGCAAGCAGGTAAATTATTAAGCAAAGTTAGTTTTGTCGTTCTATAACAATGGTTGTTTTATGCCGGTCATGATGTCTGCCTCACGATAGTTTTTGAACAGGAGCATCTGGCCGGTTTTTTTTATGGTCTGACGCCCGCGTCTGACCATAAAAAAAACCGTTTGCAATTATGCGGTCAGACGGGGGCCGTCAGACCGGGCGCACATTCCAGCTCTCTGACGGTTTTGAACCGTTCTGACACCAATTTTTTTTTATAGATCTCTGCTATGAAATCAGTTCAACTTTCTATACCCGAACCCTGCCACGAGAACTGGCAGGATATGACGCCCAACGACCAGGGACGCTTTTGTAATTCCTGCGCAAAGACGGTGGTTGATTTCAGCATGATGACCGATACCGAAGTGTTGAATTATTTTTCCAATTTAACAAATGAAAAAGTTTGTGGAAGGGCATTGCCTGCACAATTGAACAGGACCATAAGGATGCCAAAAGAACCAAAGAAAAGATTATTCTGGTACTGGAATTATATTATGATGTTCTTTATGTTCTTTTCCAAATCCAATCATGTAAAGGCGCAAACAAAGGGGCAAGTGGTGACAGTACCTGTTATAAAACCAAGTTGTAATGTTTGGATGGGAAAGGTTTATACGCCACAACAGGTAAAACTTAATCGTGATATTACCGGGAAAGTTACCAGTACAGAAGGAAAACCTGTATCCTTTGCGACAATAAAAATAAAAGGTACCCGGCACGCAGTTATTGCAGATGTTAATGGCGTATTTACTATTAAAGCCAGTGAAGGAGATGACCTGGAATTTACAAGTACCAATTTTGAAAGCCAGTGTTTTACCATCAACAAGAATATTGTTACTGTGGATGTGCAATTAAAACGATTCACTTCGACCTTAAATACAATAATAATGGGAGCGACATTATGGATAGGTGATCGTTTAGGTACAAAACCCCAATCCGATAAAATCCTTGAAATAATAGTGATTGATGAGAAAAACAATAAACCCGTAATCAATGCCAGAGTAACCAATAATAAAAGTGATGGATTTAAACCTGATACTGCTTTCACTGATAGAACCGGGAGTTGCAAAGTGAAAAAGATACAAGGTCAGGATTTCTACCTGGTAAGGGTTTCAGCAAATGGATACCGGGATAATGCGGTTACTATAAAAGTAAATGAGCTTAATGAAAAAAATGCAGTGAAAGAGATATTATTGACAAAAATAATTGAGAACGATTATAAAAATTTGGATTCAGTTATAGTAAGAGCTCCATTAGGCCTTCAAAGAGAGCCCAGAGAACAAGGTGTTGCCCAGGTTACTTTTTTGGATACTACCAAAATAAATCGAGCAAAAAAGATCATTAATAATATTGCTGATAAGATCACGCTTGTTACCAATGCAAATACAATAAAAGTTTATCCCAATCCTGTTTCAAGAGGTAACGCGATTTTTATTTCCTTAAAACTGCAGCGAGCCGGTGACCTGGCCATTCAAATTTCAGATATAACGGAAAGGGTTATACTCCAAAAACAGGTGAATACTTCTGGAAAAGAGTTTATGGGAAAAATGGAAACGGATAGCAGGTGGGCCGGGGGGATGTATTTTATCAGCGTATTCAGTAGTAATGCCGGCCAAGCGGGTAAACTGATCGGCAAAGTTAGTTTTATCATTCAGTAATAATGGATGTTTTTATACTGGTCATGATGTCTGCCTCACGATAGTTTTTGAACAGGAGCATCTG
>OLKZ01000197.1_pt1 | contig 46604 bp, 46 predicted proteins | sample 1604431 | NCBI WGS metagenome assembly OLKZ01 (sample SAMEA104055714, study PRJEB20765) | soil metagenome | isolation source: soil
GTTATTAAATCAAGGACTAATTGACGAGTTTTGGCTCTTTGTTAATCCAATTATATTAGGACAAGGCATGCCGCTATTTAAAGATATAACTGGGACGACTAAATTGAAACTTGTAGAGTCTAAAACTTTTCCATGTGGCGTAATTGCACTTCATTATGAAAAATCGTAAACAAATTGACCGTTAATAAAACGCCTGCAGGCAACAAAAGGTTCCTTGCGGCAAGCCTCAAACATTGCCTGCAAGTTTCCAGCGACACACCACAAACTTCAAACCAATGGACAAAATATTAATTTTAGGTGGCACACATTTTATAGGGCGAAATCTAATTGAAAAGCTTTTAGAAATTAATACTTTCGATATTACTTTATTTAACAGACAGAAAACATCTCCAGACTTATTTCCTCAATTAAAAACAATTAAAGGTGACAGAGAAACTGATGATATAAATAAAGTTACCAGTACAGATTGGGATTTTGTAATTGATTTATCTTGTTATTTCCCTGTCACCCTAAATGATTTTATTGAAAAATTGAAAGGCAACGTAGGGCGTTACATTTTTATTTCGACAATCGCTGTTTATGAACTGGAACAAAATTTTAAGTCAGAAATTATTACGGAAGACTTTAAACTCCAAAATTGCAACGAAGTAGAAACTAAAGATAATTCATCGGAAACTTATGGAAAAAGGAAAGCGGAATGTGAAAGATTACTTAATCAAAATGAATGGCTCGAAAAAATTATTCTAAGGCCATCAATTATTTATGGAAAATATGACACAACAGACAGGCTTTACTATTGGCTTGACAGAATTAAGCAAGGGGTGCCATTTATTGTTCCAAATTGTAAATCTGAAAAAATAACCCTCACTTATGTAACAGACTTAGTAAACATTATAATAAAGTCTTTGAAAATACAAAATCATTCTACAACTTATAACGCCCCGACACATCAACCATTTACTTTGAGTGAAATGACATTCAAAATTTCAGAGTTAATAAGTAGTAAAAGTGAAATTATTAAAATCACAAATAAACAACTACTTGACAGTAAGATAAAACCAGAAGAAGACATTCCACTTTGGTTCAATTTACCTTTAGCAATTAGTAACAACAAACTGAATAGGGATTTTGAAATTAACCTTACTTTATTTGACCAAAGTATCAAGGACACAATAAAATATTATGACAATTTGAATTGGCCCTTGTGCAAAGCAGGGTTTGACTACCATAAAGAAAAAATGATTATCTCAAAATATAAAAACAAAATAGTAACTTAAAAAAAGAATACCAGTGTGGGAAAACCTGCAGGCAACCCTAAAAAATTCATTACCGTACTAAATTTGAACCATGTTTCTCCAGGCATCACATTGGGGTTGTGGTCTTGTTGTGGAGTTGTTCTGTTCTTGTTGTGGAGCCTAAACAGGCTATTCAACAACTCTTAAACAACTACTAAATAGCTCCACAATAAGGCCAAAACCTCTGAAATGTATCTACTAATATGCCTTTTACGTCAATTACGTCAAAAGCGTCACTTCGCTTTTCTTTAGATTATTTCCGACTTATATTCGTACTGTAGAATAAAAAAGATCATGATAAATTGGATTAGCAAAATACGGGCTGGACATTGAAGCAATAAACATTTGATCGCTTACTACCATCCGTTCGGGCTTGACCAGCATCCAATGCCCGTACTTTGCAAATGCAGAACATTAGCAGCAAGATAAAAAACCGACACGACAATTATGAACTACTTCGATCCAAAAACAGCAGCAGAAAGGTATTCAAAAGGACGACCTGATTTTCACAGCCACACCATAAAACACATAAAGAATTTTTTACACCTTGACAACAAAGCGGACAAAGCATTAGATATTGCTTGTGGCACAGGACTTTCTACTAAAGCACTTTTAGAAATTGCGACAGACGTTTATGGAACTGACGCTTCGCAACAAATGCTAAATTTTGCAACATTGACCGACAAAATAAATTATTCCCTTGCATCGGCAGAGCAGCAACCTTTTGCAGACAACTATTTTGACCTGATTACAGTTAGTTCAGGAGTTCATTGGTTTGACATTGACAAGTTTTTACAAGAAACGAACCGGCTTTTAAAAAGTAAATCCTGGCTTGTGCTTTATGAAAATTATTTCATTTCAGAAATGGTCGGCAATGAAAAATTCAAAGCATGGTTTCCTGATATTTACTTAAAAAAATATCCTTCGCCATCCCGTAATGACAAATATGATTGGACAAATGAAAATCTAAATACGAAGAATTTCAATTTTGTAACAGAAGAAAAGTTTAAAAACCCCGTTACTTTCAATAAAAAACAATTAGCATTATATTTTACGACACAGAGCAACATCATCTCAACAGTAGAAAAAGGTGAAACAACTTACGAAGAGGTTGAGAAATGGTTATACAATGAACTTTCATTATTTTTTGACAATGACGAAATGAAACAAACGATTAACTATGGGAACTGGATTAAATTTATTCAACGGGCAGATTGATGAAAAATGCCCGGCTGCTAATATCGGTTTGGCAATATGGCGGGCAATTAAATAAACAATGAACTTTTATTTATAAATTTAACAGCGGTTACAGGCTGACGATTTTCAAATACCGTCACATCGCCAAGCCTTAGCCAGGTGCGGATTATAAAATGAGATACGTCTTATCCATAGCTTTTTTTTTCTGCTCATTTGTCTCAGAAGGACAAATTGAATCACTTTTTATTAATCGGATTAATAATACAAATGACAAAGTATTCCTTAATCAATTAAAGAGAATATCTGAACAAAAAAATATCGACAGTGCATTTGAAGCAACCAGGATAATTAATGACTTGTCTGACTTTGACTCCAAAATATATAATGCTACACTATTACAACCTATTTTGAATCAAGTTGACTCCTTTAGTTTAAATTTCTATCAACAAACTATAAAAGAAAGATGGAAATCTGAAGCACTTGGTTCCAATTGGGGTGGAAAAATTATTAATCCCGGCAAAAAATTAGTCTTTACTGATTCTGAGGCCTTTTTTTATGAGAGAGATTTATTAATCAGAAATGCCACTTACTCTATCGTTGGGGAATCACAAAAACACAATGACTTAGTTTTTAAAAGATTTGTCATTTGCTTTTCTGACACAAAGGAAGAGTGGGCATTTTATTTTATCACGAAGGGGCATGGAACTCCTTTTCATGGTATTGCCAAAAAGTTATATTTATTATTTAATAAAGAACCTTTCTGTGTGTGCGGCTGTCCGGAAGAACTTTATAGTATAGAAACAATTAGTGTGTATCAATAACGATTGCACAACATGGTTTGCGCCCCGCCCAAGGCGAGAGGCATGACAAACTTTCTTCAGGACGGATCAGTTTTCAACCGCTGTCGGGGGTAAAAGCAAATTTTCTTCACTTTCCCTCATTTATTGTTAATAACTGCACAAATGGCAACGTTCCCGTTGTTTTCTACATGAAGGATGCCCTAAATCACGTACCTTGCACATGAAATTTTATACGCAGGAATGAAGTTAGACATTATAGCTTTTGGCGCTCACCCTGATGATGTGGAGTTAAGTTGCGCCGGAGTTTTACTGGTAGAAAAAAAGAATGGTAAAAAAACCGGCATCATTGACCTGACGCAGGGTGAATTGGGGACAAGAGGAGATGCAACAACACGTATGCAGGAAGCGGCAGCGGCAGCAAAGATTGTAGGTGTAGAGATGCGCGATAACCTCGGAATGGCCGATGGATTTTTTCAGAATGATGAAGCACATCAGCGAAAGGTCATTACAGCATTGCGGACCTATCAACCAGAAATTGTTTTATGCAATGCTCCTTCAGATCGCCACCCGGATCACGGGCGTTCTGCCAGGTTGATCGAAGATGCTGCCTTTCTTTCAGGTTTAAGCAAGATCGAAACCAGCCAAAATGGTTTAGCACAAACGGCATGGAAACCCAAATATGTTCTACATTATATTCAGGACCGGTTTTTGCAGCCTAATTTTGTAATTGATATCACAGCGGTATTTGATCAGAAGCTGGAGGCAATAAAAGCATACACTTCTCAGTTTCATACCGGAGAAACGAACGGACCGCAAACTTATATTTCAACACCGGATTTTTTAGACAGCGTGGTGTACCGGCATAAATGGTTTGGCAGGATGATCGGGGTGAAATATGCAGAAGGGTTTATCAGTGAAAAAATGATCGGCTTTAAAAACTTTGACAGCCTGATCCAACAGATCACTTAAGTAAAAAATACTAAATTTAAAATCTACATATTAAAATGGCAACCCCAAAATTCTTAAATATAAATGGTTCTACCTTTTACCCGGAATTAAAAAGAAGGGTAGGCAATTACTTTACAGAATCCAAAAAACCTGCAACCGGTAATTTTGGATTGTACTTCAAAGCAGTATTACTATGGGTATCCTATGTAGTAGTGTATGTTCACCTGGTTTTTTTTACACCCCCGGTATGGGTTGCATTATTTGAATGTCTACTGATGGGCGGCCTCACTGCAGCTATCGGGTTTAACGTGATGCATGATGGCGGGCACGGCAGTTTCAGCCCAAGCAAATTCTGGAATAAGATCGCAGCGTTCTCGGTCAATGCCCTGGGTGCAAGCGGTATCATGTGGAACAACAAACACAATATCATCCATCATACTTATACCAATATCGCCGGTGTGGATGATGACATTGAAATAAAGCCCATGTTGCGGATGTGCCCTTCGCAAAAAAAATATTTTATTCATCGGTTCCAGCACATTTATGTTTGGTTCCTGTATACGCTCTTACTGATCATCTGGGTTTTTGCAACCGATTATACAAAATATTTTAAAAGAAAAGTGGGTAGTGTATCTATAAAAAAAATGAGCACTTTTGAGCACATTGCTTTTTGGATCGCTAAAGCGGGTTATGCTTTTATGATGATCGTGTTGCCGATCTATTTACTGGGTTTTGTTCCCTGGTTGCTGGGATTTTTGATCATCGCCATGTCGGCCGGCTTTGTGTTAAGCATTGTTTTCCAGTTAGCGCATACGGTAGAAGAGACCAGTTTTCCGGTACCCGATGCTGATTTCAATAAAATAGAAAATGACTGGGCCATTCACCAGGTAGAGACCACGGCTAATTTTGCCACAAAGAACAAACTGATCTCCTGGCTGGTAGGCGGATTAAATTTCCAGATAGAACACCACCTGTTTCCAAAAGTTTCGCATATCCACTACCCTGCCATCAGCAAAATAATCAAGCAAACCTGTATGGAATATGGTATTAAGTATAACGAATTCCCCAAGATGCGCCAGGCCATCGTTTCACATGCCTCACATCTTAAAAAAATGGGAAGAGCATAAACGGGGGTAACCAAATTAATTTTCATCAAGGCCTTTTATTATTTCCTGCGGGCATAATATAAAGGCTTTTTTATTGAATACATTTTCACCATAAAAAAAATATACACACATGGGAAAGTCACAAAAAACATGGCACTCAAAACATAAAGAAGCCTACACTGCCGGGCAGCGTATAGCCGATGCCGTAGCCAATGGGATGGGTTCATGGACCTTCATCATCGGCCAAACCATTTTTGTGATCATATGGATGGTGCTGAATGTGATCGGCTTCATTAATCACTGGGACGTGTACCCCTTTATTTTACTGAACCTTATTTTCTCCACGCAGGCCGCTTATGCCGCCCCCATTATCATGATGGCCCAAAACCGGCAAAGTGAAAGGGACCGCGTACAGGCACAGGAAGATTATGATACAAATACAGAAGCAAAAAAGGAAATAGAAGCCTTACAGATACACCTGAGTACAATTGAAACGGAAAAACTGGATAAGATCATTGCGCTGCTGGAAAAGATGCAAAAGAATGGATAATTGATAATTGGTTAAATGATAATTTTTAAAATGCATGACAGCCCTTCACAACAGAATCCTATATTAATTTCAAAATGGTCTTCGACCTTAAAACATTATCCATTATCAATTAACCAATTATCAATTATCAACCTGCATTTCATTCTCGGCTACAATTCGGCCATCTTACCGTAAATTTGCCCCTCAAACAAAAAAGATGAGCCAAGAAAAGAGCCTTAATTTTTTAGAGGAAATCATTGAAGAAGATCTGAAGAGCGGCAAGTATGAAACTATTGTCACCCGCTTTCCGCCCGAGCCCAATGGTTACCTGCACATGGGCCATGCCACCAGCATCTGCTTAAATTTCGGGCTCACAAAAAAATACCCCGGCTATACCAACCTGCGGTTTGATGATACCAATCCCATTACGGAAGAAACAGAATATGTTGACAGCATCAAGGAAGATATCAAATGGCTGGGTTTTGAATGGCAGCATGAAAGATATGCGTCCGATTATTTTGATGAACTTTATAATTATGCTGTTTTACTGATCAACAAAGGCCTTGCTTATGTAGATGATTCCACCGCTGCAGCAATAGCCGGACTAAAAGGTACACCAACAGAACCGGGTAAAGACAGTCCTTACCGAAACAGGACCATCGCAGAGAACCTGGACCTGTTCACTAAAATGAAACTCGGCGAATTTGAGGACGGCAGCCGCACACTCCGGGCGAAAATTGATATGGCCCATACCAATATGCTCATGCGCGACCCTTTGCTGTACCGCATCAAACATGCCCATCATCACCGCACCGGCGATACATGGTGCATCTACCCGATGTATGATTTTGCGCACGGGCAAAGTGATTCCATCGAGCAGATCACACATTCCATCTGTACATTGGAGTTTGTGCCTCACCGTGAGTTATACGACTGGCTGATCGAAAAACTGGAGATCTACCCTTCACACCAATACGAGTTTGCCCGCCGCAACCTGTCTTATACGGTAATGAGTAAACGCAAACTACTGCAACTGGTCAACGATGGCCATGTAAAGGGCTGGGACGATCCCCGGATGCCTACCATCAGCGGTATGCGCCGCAGGGGATTCACTGCGGCCAGCATCCGTAATTTTTGTGATAAGATCGGCATCGCCAAAAGGGAGAACCTTACAGATCTCAGTTTACTGGAATTTTGTGTAAGGGAAGACCTGAATCATACTGCCGCAAGGGTAATGGCGGTGCTGGATCCTGTAAAATTAATTATTACCAATTATGAAGAAGGCAAGACAGAAGAACTGGTCAGTGAAAACGGCCCGGAGGAAATTATGGGAACAAGGCTGCTTCCTTTCAGTAAGGAATTATGGATAGAACGGGAAGACTTCATGGAAGAGCCGGCAAAAAAATGGTTTCGGCTGACACCTGGCGCCATGGTCCGGTTAAAAAGCGCCTATATTATAAAATGCGAAAGCTTTACCAAAGATGCGGATGGCAGGGTTAATGAAATACATTGTTCGTATATCCCCGGCAGTAAGAGTGGCGGGGATTCCAGCGGCATCCCTGTAAAAGGTACCATCCATTGGGTAAGCGTGGCACACGCCGCCACTGCCGAGATCCGCCTGTACGACCGTTTGTTCAAAGTGGAGGATCCTTCATCTGAAGAAGGCGATTTCAAGGAATATATCAACCCCGGATCGTTGCAGGTCATCAGTAAGGCCTTTATTGAGCCATCATTACAAACTGCATCTATTGGCAACCGTTACCAGTTCATCCGCAAAGGATATTTCTGCCCCGATAAGGATTCTACATCCAACCACCTGGTCTTTAACCGCACGGTCACATTAAAAGATGCATGGGCTAAGGAAGTGAGGAAGTAGTGAGTGGGGAGTGGCGAGTAGGAAGCCCCACTAGCCTCTTACCTATTACCATTAACTAACCACCAGCCTTTGTTTTAGGGAAGACACTGGCAGCAAGCATGATAACGGATGAGATCAGCACCAGGTAAATACCGATTTTTTTTTCGGGGCAATAAGCATAATAACAGGAAGTGAAAAGAATATAGGTCTTGATAGTATAACCAACATTCAATGCACATAAAAAAACATTTACCCGCTTCGCCCATATTTTGGGCAGCAGCATCAGCACAAGTGCAATAACACCAACCCCAACTAAAAATTTCCCGGGCTTTCCGTATTCATTCTGGAAACTATAAAAACCGGTAAAATCCTGGTGCTTATCCGCATAATATGCCCAAGGCATAAAACAGGAAACGATCAGCACAATACAGGCTGCAATTCCCAGCCATTGCAAAATCTTTATGGTCATAGTGATAAAAAACGCCATTGCAAAGAAATGAGATCATCCCACTTAGCCGCAATGACGTTTCAATAGTTGGAGGTCCCGACCGGATTCGAACCGGTGTAGCAGCTTTTGCAGAGCTGTGCCTAACCACTCGGCTACAGGACCAGGCAAGAAATGTAAAATAAGAAATAAAAAATAATAAATGTAAAAGGATTCCTCATTTCATTTTTTCAAGTGCAAAAATAGGGTAATTTTATCAAAACTTTTTATGCAGCGAATCGCAGAATCGGAACTGATCATAAACAACCGCGGAGCCATTTATCATCTCAATTGCCGCCCCGAAGAAATTGCTACAACGATTATCACTGTGGGAGACCCCGACAGGGTAAAGGAAGTAAGCAAACACTTTGATAAAATGGAATATAAAAATAATCACCGCGAATTTATCACCCATACCGGTTATATCGGAAATAAAAGGATCAGTTGCGTAAGTACGGGCATTGGCCCCGATAATATTGATATCGTTTTAAATGAACTGGATGCCCTCGTTAATATTGATCTCACCACAAGAACGATAAAAGAAAAACTCACGGCACTCAATATCATCCGGGTGGGCACTTCCGGTTCCCTGCAAAAAGAAATTCCGGTAGACAGTTTCGTAGCCAGCACACACGGGCTGGGCCTGGATAACCTGATGAATTTTTACATTCAGAATAATAATGAAGAAGAGAAGCAGATCATACAAGCCTTTAACACGCATACACAAATGCACCAGGGCATATCGTCGCCCTATATCACCGCGGCGGCCATGTCTTTATTAAAACATTTTGTACATCGTTTTCACCAGGGCATCACGGTTACCTGCCCGGGGTTTTATGGCCCGCAGGGAAGGGTATTGCGCATGGGGCTTACGCAACCCAAATTAATTGATCACCTTACTTCATTTAACTTTGGCCATCACCGCATCAGCAATTTTGAAATGGAAACCTCGGCGATTTATGGAATGGGAAAAGTCCTTGGACATCATTGCTTGTCACTGAGTGCAATTGTTGCGAACAGAATTTCAAAAGAGTTTAGCAAAGATGGGAATGCAGTGGTAGAGAAATTAATTATGTCTACCTTAGGAATTATAGAATCGCAAGTGGGTTAGTGGGGAGTAGGGAATGGGGAGTAGGGAATGGGGAGTAGCGAGTAGCGAGTGGGAAGTAGCGAGAAACCCCACTAGCCTCTTACCACTACCCACTAGCTATTGCAACTACCTACTAACATTTAACCAGTTTAATCACCCTATAAACATAAAGTTATGCTCAACCTTTCTCACAAAAATCTGGATGTTTACAAAATTTCTTTACAGTTGGTTAAAGAAGTTTACGGACTTACTAAATCATATCCTAAAGAAGAGCAGTATGTATTGGTATCACAATTAAGAAGGGCTGCTATTTCTGTATGCAGTAATTTAGCAGAAGGTGCTGCAAGAAGATCAGCCAAAGAAAAAATAAGATTTTATGAAGTATCAAGAAGTTCCTTGGTTGAAGTGGATACTCAATTTGAAATTTCATTGATATTGGAATACTTAAAAAAAGGGCAAATAGGAGAATTGGAAAAATACCTGGAGTCAACTTTCAGAATGATTAGCAAAATGATTACTAATCTTGAAAGTAAAGCCCCACTAACCACTCCCCACTAACAACTAGCGGTTTATGAAAGTTACATTCTATAAATACCATGGAACGGGAAATGATTTTATCATACTGGACAATCGTGATAAACATATCTCTGAATTAACAACCCAGCAAATAAAGAAATTGTGTGACAGGCATTTTGGGATTGGTGCTGATGGTTTAATGTTATTGGGCAAAACAGCAGGCTGCGATTTTGAAATGATCTATTATAATGCCGATGGCAATGAAAGCAGCATGTGTGGCAACGGCGGGAGATGCATGATAAAATTTGCCGCGCAGATGGGTATCCGGAAAAGCACGTACCATTTTAAAGCCATTGACGGCATGCATGATGCTGAGATAGACATGAATGATATCGTTCGTTTAAAAATGCTGGACGTGAATAAAGTGGAAAAGCGTTCTTCTTTTACCATCCTTAATACCGGGTCGCCGCATTTTGTAAAATTTGCCAATGATGTAGCGAATATAGATGTACTTGAAACGGGCAGGGATATACGCTATAGTGATGAATTTGCAGCCGAAGGCATTAATGTGAATTTTGTAGAGACCATTGATGAAGACAGTATTTATGTACGTACTTATGAAAGAGGCGTGGAAGATGAAACACTCAGTTGTGGTACGGGCGTTACAGCCGCTGCCCTCCTCTCGGCCCATAATGAAAATGGCTTTAACCGCGTGGAAGTAAAAACCCCGGGTGGCCGTTTAAGCGTGGAATTCATAAAAATAGATGACGAACATTTTGAAAACATCTGGTTATGCGGGCCGGCAGAAATGGTGTATAAAGGCGAAATAGAAATTTAAGTATGACAAAAAATGAAATTATAACTTCAGCTGAAGACAGCTTTGCACAATTTTATCAAACATGCAGTGGTTTTACTGAAACATTTTTTTTTGAAAGGCCGGCCGGCAAATGGTCTGTTGCAGAAAACATGCAACACCTCATTCTTTCCATCAATACTACCACCCTCGCCTATTCGCTGCCGAAATTCCTGGTAAAATGGATCGGTGGCAAACCCAACCGGGAATCCCGCACGTATGATGAAGTGCAGGCCAGGTATAATAAACGGCTGGAAGAAGGCGCTACTGCCAGCAGCCGTTATGTTCCAAAGCCCATAGAAATAAAATACGGCAAAGAAAAACTATTGAGCAACTGGAAAAAGAGCACGGAAAGATTTATCCGTGTGCTGGACAATAAAAGAACTGAAAAAGACCTGGATAATTACCTGGTGAAACATCCCCTGCTGGGCCCTATCACCTTACGCGAGCTTTGTTATTTTACCATTTTTCATGCCAGGCACCACGCGGAAAGCATCAATAAAAGAATTACCGCTGCCCCATGATCCAATACTTCAAAAATATAAATCAGCAAACGGTTGCAGTTGACAAGCCGGACAGCAGTGTTTGGGTAAATGTATTACCACCGCTGAAACAGGAGGAGTTTTCTGAATTAAGCGCGTCGATGAATATTCCCATTGACTTTTTAAAAGATTCACTGGATATTGACGAACGCAGCCGTTATGAAATTGATGACAGCGTAACACTGATTGTCATCAAAACGCCCACAGAAAATAATTCTTTTAACGAGAGTGATGCTTTTTATATCACCATTCCCATCTGTATCATCTTAACCAATAACCAGATCGTCACCGTTAATTCTTTTGAGAATGAAGCCATCAAAAAATTCCTGAATAGTTTTCAAAAAAGGCACCCGGATAAAAAGAATATGATGGTGCTGAAAATATTTGAAAAGATAACTACCAATTTCCAGGACTATCTCAAAGAGATCAACCAACGCAGGAATTTACTGGAACAAAAACTATACGCGGCTAACAGGAATGCAGAACTGCTGGAACTGGTAAGGATACAAAAAAGCCTGGTATATTTTGTTACCGCCCTGCGCAGCAATGAATTGCTGATGATGAAAATAGCCAGAACCAATATCCTGGAGCTCGATGATGCTGAAAAGGAATTTTTGGACGACCTTATCGTGGAAACCAGCCAGTCGCTTGAAATGACCAATACTTACTCCCATATCCTTGACAGTTCCCTCGATGCTTTTTCAAGCATCATTTCAAACAACCTGAATGATGTAGTGAAACGCCTGATATTGGTCACCATTATTTTATCTTTGACGGCCTTGGTGACAGGCATTTACGCAATGAGCCTGCCAGTTTCAGGTCAAACTACAGTACATTTTCTTTACATACCGATTATCCTGGCCCTGATGATCTCAATTATCATCAGCATGTATTTCCGAAAGAAAAAATAGTTAATATTTCAATAATAGTATGGAACGCTTCAACATAAGGGTTTACGGCATATTGATCAATGCAACAAAACAGGTTTTGGTAAGCGATGAAATGATCCGTGGGATGATGATCACCAAATTCCCCGGCGGTGGACTGGAGTTGGGAGAAGGAACAAGGGATTGTCTCAGGCGCGAATTCATGGAAGAAATGAATCTGAAAGTAGAGGTATGCGATCATATTTATACAACCGATTTTTTCCAGCTCAGCGCTTTTAATGCCCAAGACCAGATCATATCCATTTATTATCTTGTAAAAGCATTGGAAGCAATTACGGTTCCCCTTCGAACCAAAATATTTGATTTTGATGAGCAGCAAATGAAGAACTATTCAGCAACCGGGGAAACGGAAACCTTTCGTTTTGTAGATTGGGAAAACTTTTCAGAAGTCACTGTGACATTACCGATTGATAAGATCGTATCCGAAATGATCAAAGAAAAAAATAAAGGCCCGTGAACCCCCTTGACACTAAAACAGTGTGGCATTAAGCCCAGTGATAAACTGAAATGGGATATCGGGGAATGGGAAAAGGGATGAACCACAGATTACACAGATTTTCACAAATTATTTTCCCGCAGACCTGCCTGCCGGTAGGCAGGTGGCACTGAATTCGCTGATCTTCATACCTACGTTGTCTGCGAGGTCTGCGGGCAATTATTTACCGCGGTCAAAATTTTTCTGTGTTAATTTGTGTAACCTGCCTGCCGGTAGGCAAGTCTGTGGCGAATATTCCTGCCGCAGGCAGCTATAAATTCAACACAATCATGATTACAACAGCAAATTTTTTTGAACAGGAGATCGTCCTCGAAGATGAATTGGTACGCATAGAACCTTTGCAGGAAAAACATTTTGAATTATTGCTACCCACGGCGATGGAAGGATCACTTTGGCTTTTTACCGTTGCTAAAATTAATACGCCTGCGGATTTCAGAAAATATTTTGACACCGCGATGGAAGAAAAACGAAATAAAAGGGCTTATCCCTTCGCCTATTATCATAAGCAGCAACAGCGATATGTTGGCAGTACCCGTTTCGGCAATATTGAATTCCCTCATAAAAAAGTGGAGATCGGCTGGACATGGATCCATCCCAGCCTGCAGGGCAGCGGTTTTAACAAGCACTGCAAATTCTTATTACTGCAGTTCGGCTTTGAAACACTTGGCCTGAACAGGATAGAATTAAAAACGAATTTACTTAACCTGAAGTCACAGAAGGCCATGCTGAAGATCGGGGCAACAAAGGAGGGCACTTTCCGGAAAAATATTATAAATGATGATGGAACTATTAGAGATACTGTATATTTTAGCTTTATCAATGACGAATGGCCGGTGATAAAGAACAGTATTTTTAAAGAATTTATTACACTATAAATCCAACAAAATAAAATATCCGTAAGTGTGCTTTTTAAACTTAAAACTTACGAACATGACAGCTGAACAAAATAAGGCGATCGTTCGCAGGTTCAACAAAGAGTTTATGGAGCATTGGGGGATATTGGATATGCAGGGCCTGATGACACAACTCACACAATAAATAATATCATATAACCCTAACTGTTATGAATCAACAAGCAACTAATTCTCCCATCACACCTGCCCATATTATGCAGATCGGCATGGGCTTTTGGGCTTCCAAAACGCTTTTGGCGGCTGTAAGGTTTAAATTATTCACTTTATTGTCGGGTAATAAACTCAGCGCTGCTGACATTAAAAAGGAACTGGGCCTGGAAACAACCGACAGGCATGTTTTTGACTGGCTCGATACATTGGTAACCCTTGGATTTCTTCAAAGGGATGGCCTTTTACATGATGCCCTATATCATAACTCAACAGATACAGACTTTTTCCTGGACACCAAAAAACCATCCTATATGGGCGGCATTCTTGAAATGGGCAACAGCCGCCTGTACCGCTTTTGGGGCGACCTGGAAGAAGGGCTGAAAACCGGTAAGCCACAAAATGAATCGAAGCTGGCATCCAATATGAATTTTTTTGAGGACCTCTATAAAGATGCGGATAAGTTGCATGAATTCATGAATGCAATGAGCGGCATACAGACAGGAAATTTCATGGCACTTGTAAACAAATTCGATTTTGGCAAATACCATACCCTTGCTGATATCGGTGGCGCTGATGGCGGGCTGGCCATACAGGTATGCCTTAACCATCCCGGTATCAAATGCATCACTTATGACCTTGCACCGGTGGAGCCCCTGGCAAAAAGTAAAATTGCCCGGTTCAATTTAAGCAACCGTATTGAAGCATTAAGTGGTGATATTTTAAAAGATGATCTGCCTTCTGCAGAAATTATCACAATGGGCAATATACTGCACGGATTCAATGAAGAAACAAAACAACTTGTGATCAAAAAAGTGTTTGATGCATTACCGGAGAACGGGGTATTCATTGCCATTGAAAATATTATTGATGAGGAAAGAAAACAAAATGCATTTGGACTAATGATGAGCCTGAATATGCTGATAGAGAACGGGGATGCATTTGATTACACACCTTCTGATTTCAGCCAGTGGGTGAAGGATGCAGGTTTTAAACGTGTGGAGATCATTCCATTGGCCGTACCTACAAGCGCTGCTATTGCATACAAATAAAATTCATATAAGCCATTACTTTTAAAAATCCTAAAAACAATTTATGAGAAAACTTATCCTGGCATTATCGGCATTTGCTTTTTTTTCCTGCAACGATCAAAATAAAACATCAGCCACATCAACCATGAACGATGATCTGTATAAAGAAGTGCAAACCGGTGGTGTAAAAATGGTTTCCATACAAACGCCAAAGGGGAAATTTAATGTATGGACAAAAACCGTGGGTAATAATCCAAAGATAAAACTGCTTTTGCTGAATGGCGGCCCCGGGGCAACGCATGAATATTTTGAATGCTTTGAGAGTTTTTTGCCGCAGGAAGGAATTGAATTCATTTATTACGACCAGTTGGGCTGTGGGAATTCTGATAACCCGAAAGATACTGCCATGTGGGACCTGTCAAGGTATGTGGAGGAAGTGGAACAGGTAAGACAGGCGCTGGGATTGAATAAAGATAATTTTTATTTATTAGGCCATTCCTGGGGTGGATTATTGGCCATGCAGTATGCAATAAAATACCAGGATAATATAAAAGGATTGATCATAAGTAACATGGTAAGCAGTATCCCTGATTATGCAAAATACGCGAAAGATGTTTTAGCAAAACAAATGGACCCAAAAGTGCTGGATACCATCCGCATGATCGAAAAGAAAGGCGATTTTGAAAATCCGAAATATATGGAATTGCTGATGCCTAATTTTTATGTTAAACATATTTGCCGGATACCTTTGGAACAATGGCCCGAACCAATAAACCGCTCATTTGCAAAAATGAACCAGTCCTTATACGTTACTATGCAGGGGCCCAGTGAATTTGGTGTTGCAGGAAAATTGATAAACTGGGATGTAAAAGCCGAATTACCGAAAATAAAAATTCCTACTCTTACAGTCGGTGGCCAGTTTGATACCATGGATCCAGAACACATGAAATGGATAAGTACACAGGTGCAGCAGGGGCGTTTCCTGTATTGCCCAACCGGTAGTCACATGAGTATGTACGACGACCAGAAAGATTATTTCCCCGGCCTCATCAAATTCATTAAAGATGTGGATGGGGGAAATTTCAAGACAGACAAGAAATAATATCAGCAATTGGCAAAAAAAATAAAATGCAAACGGTTTTCATCACAGGAGGCACAGGCTATATCGGCTCCAGGCTGATAAAAGAATTGCAGAAAGAAGGAAACTTTCATGTACAGGCTTTGGTACGTAAAGGCTCGGAAAATAAATTGCCGGCAGGATGCGAGGTCATTACCGGCGATGCTTTACATGCGGATTCATACAAAGATAATATTGCAAAGTCGGCAGTTTTTATACATTTGGTAGGCGTAGCGCACCCCTCCCCTTCCAAAAAAGAGCAGTTCAAAAAAATTGACCTGGTCTCTGTGCACGAGGCAGTGAAAGCCTCTACTGAACAGGATGTAAGCCATTTCATCTATTTAAGTGTTTCCATGTATCCAACAAAGATCATGAAAGTATTCCAGGAAGTAAGAGCGGAAGGAGAACAGTTATTGCTGGCATCCGGTTTGCATACTTCGTTCATCCGCCCCTGGTATGTATTGGGGCCGGGGCATTGGTGGCCCATCCTTTTAAAACCATTTTTTTTAATTGCAAAAATGATCCCGTCAAAAAAAGAAGCGGCAAGACAATTGGATACCGTAACGATACAACAAATGATCCGCACATTAATGTTTGCTGTCAAAAACCAACCATTGGACAATACCGTATATGATGTTCAAAAAATTAAAACTTTTAATCATTAAAACTATTCATTATGACCAACAAAGAACTTGTTCAAACAGCTTTTGATCATTTTTCAAAAGGAAACATCCCCGGCCTTTTAGAAATGCTGAGTGATGATATTATCTGGGAAATGAATGGCCCCGATTTAATTCCTTATGCAGGTGTACGGAATGGGAAAGCAGGTGCCCTTGATTTTTTTACCAAACTGGCAGCCACACATGATTTCCAGGTTTTTGAGCCGCAGCAGTATATTGCAGAAAATGATACAGTAGCTGCTACAGGAGTAGCCAAAACCACCAATAAGCTAACCGGTAAAAGCTCCACGAACCATTGGGCAATGACATGGACCTTTAAAGATGGCAAGGCAATACATTATCATAACTACAGCGATACTTATGATATTGCACAAAGCTTTATTAAATAATTCATCCATCATAAAATTTAAACCAATGAGCAAAATTGTTGCAATCTTTGAATCAGCTGAAATAACAGCCGAAACATTCAATTCTTTATTACAGGGAATCAGCAGTGAAAAGGAAAAATCATATTATGCAAAACGCCCGGTGCATATTGCTTTTCAAAAAGGTGATAACTGGTGTGTGATAGATGTATGGAATTCCCAGGAGGAATTAAATGATTTCGCAATGAATGTGTTGATGCCGGTATTTGCCCAAACCGGTATTACCCCGCCCGCACCACAGATATATCCCATTTACCATTTCCTGAATGCAGGCGGCGAATAAGAGACACGCGTATAAAAAGATTACGGATCATGCATTAACATGATCCGTAATCTTTTAAAGAAGAAAAGGTTTAGGCGTTTAGTTGTTTATTGTTTAGAATACAGCCCTAAACGACTAAACAAAAAACAAATAAACAAATCCTTCTAATTCTTAGCCTAAAAAACTATCAGCCTGTAAGCCGGATCCTGTGCCATGATCAGTGTTGCCACCGACCATAGTGGTTATCATTTATCTTGCTGTGTTATTACTAACACAATCCTGCTGCCTACCCTTCATCGCGCCCCACCTAAGCGGGATCTTCGGACGAGCCGCCCTATTCCGAAAATATCAGAGCGTTGATATACGTGGCATTACAGCACACAAGGTTTACCCGATCAATATATCACTACAAAGATCCGTGAGCTCTTACCTCACGTTTTCACCCTTATCCCGCCTGGGCGGGACGGTAATTTTCTGTGGCACTGTCTCTTCCCTGTACCATACATACCGGTAAGCTGGTTTGCATAAGCGGGAGCCGGCTATTAACCGGTGTGTTGCTCTTTGCTGTCCGGACTTTCCTAATTCTAATTACTCAGAACTCGATAACCCGGCTGATAGAATACAAAGGTAATTTTTTTAGACTTCCGAAGTTTTAAAAACTTCGAAAGTCTTGTATGTATTTTTTAGTCATTTAGCTATTCCTTAGGATTCATTTTGTATTTTAGTGCTTAACTTTAAATTTCAAAAAATCAGAAGCAACTTACCTGATGAAGCGGCCGTTTTTTGTAATAGTTGCTTAAAAATAATTAAGCCATAATTTTTAACCGGTACTGCATGAAAAAGTATTTTTATGTTTTATTCTTTTTATGTGTGGTGCAGTCGGGAACAGCACAAATAAATGCAGCACAGGATGATTCACTGATTAGGGCATCAAGGGTTAAAACCAATGAATTAATTGCCAACCATAATGTAACAGGGTTAGCGAGGTACTGGCTAGCCGATTATGTACGAATTTCCGGAATGGGCAATATTACTGTTGGGAAAGATTCTGCTCTGGCATTTTGGACAAGAACATTCAAACAACAACCCACTATTTATTATGTACGTACCCCTGCTGAGATCATTATCAGCGAAGATGGCACATTGGCCTGGGAATCGGGCACCTGGACAGGAATGAACACCAAAAGCAAAGGCGGTAATTATGCTGCCATGTGGAGAAAACAGGATAATATTTGGAAATTACAGAGTGAACTTTATGTAACCTTAAGCTATTATTAAACCACGATGTCAAAATGATCAAACTCGCAGGGTTATTTCTTTTTTTAATAATTATACAAATTGCAGATGCGCAGTCCAATAAAGAAAAAGCACTGAATAATGTGAAGCAGGCTTTAGTATTAGAGGATAAGGGAAAATTGGATGAAGCCATTAAATTCCTGGAAGAGGCGCGTGGCTTTGATCCCGAAACCGTCACTATTTCGTATGAATTAGCTATTGCTTATTATTCAAAGGGCGATTATGAGAAGGCAAAGACCCTCCTGGAGAGTTTATTGACACGTAAAGATATGTTTGGAACCATTTACCAGGTGCTGGGAAATTGCTATGATAAACTGGGGAAACCGGAGAAGGCGATAGAAACATACGAATCCGGATTGAAAAAATTTCCCAATACTGCAGAGCTCTATCTCGAATTGGGTACTATGCACCTCTCAAAAAAGGAATATGACAAAGCCCTTGAAAGTTATGAGAAAGGAATTGAAACCAATCCCGCTTTCCCGTCAAATTATTATTGGGCAGCAAAAATATTCTGTAATTCAGATGAAGCATTATGGGGAATGATATACGGTGAAATATTCCTGAACCTTGAACGCAATAGCAAACGCACTGACGAGATCAGCAAATTGCTGTATGATACTTACAAAAAACACATCAGGTTTCCACGCGACAGCGGTTATGTTGTCAGCTTCAGCAAGACCGGTATTGCCGCTATTTTCGACAACTCGCACAAGGATAAGTCTAAAATAACTTTTGCAAAAGGCGCTTATGAACCTACGTTAATGCTGGCGCTGATTAATGAAAAAACAGTTGATATCAATTCGCTATGCAGGGTAAGAAAATATTTTATTGAGTCTTATTTCAAAAATGGACTTTATCTTAAATACCCCAATATGCTCTTTGACTTTCAATACCGTGTTTTAAAAGCAGGACATATCGATGCTTATAATCATTGGGTAATATATAAAGGAGATGAGGCGGGATGTAATAATTGGATCACTGCCAATAGGCAAAAATGGGATAGTTTTATGAAATGGTTCACCAAAAACCTGCTATTGCCCGACAAAAACTATAAATTCTACAGGGGCCAATACGAATAATTTATCAAGGCTGGCCAATCCTCCATATATTAACAGGAAGGCATAAACGCTTATCAGCAAAGATAGGAGCGGAATCCTGCTTTATCTTTTTACCTGTAATTAAAATAAAACTTATTGCGCCGGAATAGCTTACCCTGACTTTCGTGATAAACCCCTGTACCTGTGAATTTTAACATGATTCCCGAATTGTGGCCCGATTATTGGCATACTATACAAGGATATCATAAAACAAATAAATTATGAAACGAATTCAACTGATAGGCTTTATTACAGCCATGGTGTTAGGGAGTTTTACATCATGCACAAAAGACAGCACCAGCAGCACAAGTACAGCTATCGCAACCAGCACAGTTCTTCTCCAGGGCTCCTGGAAAATAACTTATTTCAATGACAGCGGTACAGATAAAACAACCAGTTTCTCCGGATATATATTTACGTTTGTCACAGGTGGGTCTATGAGTGCATTAAATGGCAGCGTAGTGTATAACGGCAGTTGGACAACACATAATGATGACAGCGAAAATAAACTTTTTTTAGATTTTGGAGCAACCCCTCCTCCATTGGATGGTTTAAAACACGACTGGCAGATTATTGAAAAAACGAGCGTTAAGATTCGCCTGCAGGATGTGAGCGGTGGTGCAGGTGCCACAGATTATTTAACTTTTGAAAAAATATAATCCATTATTCTTTTCCGGAATAATTAAACCATAATTCAATATTCTATTCATAATTCAATATTCTTTTTATATAAATATTGGGGCAATTAAAGGCCCCAATATTTTTTATTAGGGCCTGTCAGTAAATGATATATTCATTTTAATGCGAAATCTACCGCAGCCATTGCGTGGACAAGCGCAGTATCAAAAACCGGCACTGTACAGTCCTGTTGTTTTATCAATATTGGTATTTCTGTACAGCCTAAAATAATCCCTTCGGCACCCTCATCAACCAATGAACGGATGATCTGCAGGTATTGCTGTTTTCTTTCCGGTAAAAAAATACCCTTGCTAAATTCATTATAAATGGAATCATTGATAAAAGCAATGTCCGCTTCTCCGGGAATAATTACGGATATGCCTTGCCGTGCAAGCTTGTCTTTATAAAAATCCAGTTGCATGGTATATTTTGTACCCAATAATGCAACCTTATTCAATGATGCTTTCTTTATTGCAGCGGAAACTGCATCGGCGATATGTATCAGCGGTATAGTAACAGCAGCCTGTACTTCCGGAGCTATTTTGTGCATGGTGTTTGCCCCGATCATCAGGCATTCAGCACCTGCAGCTTCAATACTTTTTGCAGCAGCAACTATAATTCCGGCCATGCCTTCCCAATCCTGTCGTTCAGTAAAAGTTTTGATTTCTGCAAAGTCAACAGAATTTAAAATGATTTTAGCGGCATGAGCACCACCAAGCCTCGTATTCACCAGCTCATTCAACAACCGGTAATAATCCAGTGTGGAATACCAGGTAAGGCCGCCGATCAATCCGATTGTTTTCATTCATTAAAAATAATTCAAAATAGGTACACTTCAGTTCACTCATTGATCATAATTACCGTTTAACATTTATTTATACCAATAAACATATGTAATCATGGCTGCTGACTAAATGTGCTGTATATTTGCGGCGCAATTCAGATCTACCCGATAGATTTGGTTTTTAAAACCTCCTGTTTGCTGAATAAAATCCACCGAATGGGCTACTACGCCTGACTTTCAGAGGAATTATCACTTAATGATTAAAATACAATCTATGAAAACGAATGAAATGAGTGTAAGTACCACACTCAGCAAAAAAGATCTTAAAGATTTATTATCCGAAACAAAAGAAACGCTTGCAATTGACACGAAATTTGACGGCCACAACCGCACATTCGGCATGGTGGATCTTTGGAATATACAAAAAAGGCAAAGAACAAGCCCTTCAATGAGAAGAAGGCTAATGTAATGAAAAGGGTTTTTCGGCCACAGATTTACATTTTGACCCCAGATTTATTTCACAGATTTACACAGATCAAAACATAAAGTATCAGTGTAAATCTGTGTGTATTTTAATCTGCGCTAATCTGTGGTTGATCTCATCTGCGTTGATCTGTGGTTCATTTCATTTCCGTTAATCTGCGGTTCATTATGATCTGTGGTTTCCTTATTGATTTTCCACAGGCACATCCACCCGCAATTGAGCAAGTGAAGAATAGCCTTTTACATTTGCTGCCGTCCACCCGATATTAAAAAGGCCGTCCTGCAACACATTGATATTGGTAAAACCTTTTGCCGTTAAAATATTGGCCGCTTCATAAGCAACAGTTGAATTGCCGAATGCATAAATGATGATGGGCTTTGTCTTATACGAATCAATCGTATTCCATGAGGCTTCCAGGTTGGCCGTAGGAATATTTACGGCATTCTTAATATGCCCGATATTTTGCCAGGAATTTTTATGTTTATTGTTATACTCCTCCGTTGTTCTGATATCCAAAAAAAGATATTCCTGTTTGGAGGTTTCAATATACCATTTTAGCTCCTGGGCACTCATCATATGGTAACTCACAGGAGATAGATAAGCCGTTTGCATACATTCCAGTTCTTTTTTGTTGCTGCCGAGAAAACGGTCTATCCCTTCGGGCAATATCGAAACCTTCTGATAGTTTTTTTGTTTCAGGAACCGGGCAGCCTTTTCTGCGTCATCACCGAAGAGGTCAATAATTATTATTTCTTTATCCTTCGGAATATTGCCCTTCCCGGCTTCCAGGTCATCCAACGGAATATGCACAGCATTCTTAAAACTTCCATAAGCATCTATTATTGCATTCTTACTGATATGCCTGTACGCAGAATCGCTGCGCACATCCATTAAAAATATGTTTTTTGAATTTGCAGACATCTTTTTGCACAGGTCTGCCGGTGAGATCAGGGCATATTCGTTTTTTGATTCCATCATATTATATACACATTCATTACCACTGCCCGGCAATAGCCGGATCCCGGTCATTCCCCCATTGATATTGATCACATTGGTGAAGCCACTGTCGGCCAGCATCTTACTGGCTCTGCGGCTGCGCTGGCTATGGGAACAATACACAAAAACAGGTTTATTCTTATACGCATTTAATTCCTGGATATGCTGTCCAAGTTCCCTTACATTAATATTTTTCGCGTCTTTAAAACGCCCTATATTCATTCCCATCGTCGAAGTGTCTTCATATTCCCCTTTGCTGCGTACATCCAGGATCAGGTAGCCCGGTTGTTTTTGTAATTCATTGCAGAGGTCCTGGGTATACACCGTTTTGAACAACACATTATCATTCTTATATTGTGCGGTACAAAATCCTGCTGACATCATTATCAGGAAAAGAAAGTTGAATTTTTTCATGGCAAACGCAATTGAGTATTTAAAGTAGGTATTGATTCCTTAAAGGAAATAAAAATTTGATGAATGGTACTTCCTCCGGTTAATACCTGTCATTTTATTACATTGCAGAAACAATATCATTCATTCTTTGTAATGGCCGGCAATAATTTTAATTTGCGGATAGAGAGGTCTTGCGAGTGGGGAGTAGGAAGCAACGAGTTAAAACCCCACTGGCCACTTACCGCTAGCTAATAATAAATCTATATGAAACAAACAATTCAACAACTGGAGTTGATCATCATTGACTATACTCCGCAACTGGAACAACGTGATCCCGAAAATTTTTCTTTTAAACCATCAGCGGAAAAATAGAGTGGAAAAGAATTACTGGGCCACCTGGTTGATTCGGCGCAATCCAATATCCGCCGTTTTATCATGGCACAGTATGAAGACAGGCCGTACATCGTATACGCACAGGACGCCTGGGTGACTGCAGCTAACTACCAGGACTACCCGCTAAAAGACCTCATTGACCTATGGGTGCTGCTCAATAAGCATATCCTGATCATTCTTAGAAATTTACCGGCGGCTGCTGCAGCAAGAGAAGTGCTGACAGAGGAAATACACTCCATTGAATGGCTGGCAGAAGATTATAATAAACACTTGCTGCATCACCTTCACCAGATATTGAACCTGGAAGAGGCTCCTTATTTATGATTTTGGAATGGATGAGCAGAACGCAGATCATCATGATCCTCAGGAGCGATCATGATTAATCATAACCATCATGATAATCAGCGTGCCATCTTTCGCTTAGGTAAAAAAAATACTTTAATTTACAGCCCATACTTTTTCTAAAACAACTGCGTGAAAAACAAGAAATTACTGCTGCTATTATTCTTTGTTGCCCTCAAATTAACCCTGCAATATTTCAGCATCCACCCGGCGTATGAACTTCACCGTGATGAGTTCCTCCACCTCGACCAGGCCAATCACCCTGCATGGGGATATTTTTCCGTTCCGCCTTTCACATCATGGATAGCCATGCTGATAAAGGCTCTGGGCAATGGCGTTTTTTGGGTGAAATTTTTCCCGGCCATCTTTGGTGCATCCACACTGATAGCGATCTGGTTCATTATTGAAGGACTTGAAGGCGGCATGTATGCACAGATCCTGTGCGCAGTGGCATTTATATTTTCCGCCATATTACGCATCAATACCCTGTTTCAGCCCAATTCATTCGAACTACTGAGCTGGACGCTTATTTTTCTCTTTCTCATCAAATACATTCATACACAAAATAATAAATGGCTTTACTGGATGGGCGTGCTGGCAGGGATCAGTTTTTTAAACAAATACAACCTGCTCTTTATGCTGATGGGATTATTTCCTGCACTGTTACTAACGGCACAGCGCAAACTATTTTCCAACAAACACTTTTATTTCGCCATATTACTTGGGCTACTGATCATTTTACCCAACATCGCCTGGCAATTTAATAACGGGTGGCCCGTAGTACATCACTTAAAAGAATTAACGGATACACAGTTAGTGAATGTTAAACGTTCTGCATTTTTACTGGAACAGGTATTATTTTTCCTGGGGTCAGATTATCTATTGATAGCAGCATTGGCCGGATTTATCTTTTATAAACCTTTTAAACCCTATCGCCTTGTGGGGCTTGGGTTTTTATTTACAATTACCATATACACTTATTTTAAGGCAAAGGGTTATTATGCTCTCGGCCTTTACCCCGCACTGTTATGTTTTGGTGCTGTATATTGGGAACAGTTATTTGCAAAAGGCTGGAAAAAATACCTGAAACCAATATGGCCACTATTCACCATGGCTTTATTCCTGCTTGTAATAAGATTGGTATTACCCATGATGACCCCTGAACAGATCGTGGAAAAAGAAGACAAATTCAAAAAATTAGGGTTGTTAAGATGGGAAGATGGCAAGGACCATGCGTTGCCACAGGATTTCGCTGATATGCTGGGCTGGAAAGAAATGGCCGCAAAAACCATACAGGCTTATGAACAAATACCTGCAAACGAAAAAAACAAGACATTGATCCTATGCGATAATTATGGGGAAGCAGGCGCATTAAATTTTTATAGCAATGGGAAATTGCCACTTGCAGTATCATTTAGTGCAGACTATATAAACTGGTTCCCCAAAATGGACAGTATTAAATACGTTATCGGAGTCGGCATCCATATCGATTCAGTCTGGAAGGAAAATTTCAGCGGGATTATAGAAACCGGCCGGGTGGAGAACAGTTTTGCCAGGGAATATAATACAGTAGTTTATGTATTACCGGTCATTGATTCATCTTTTACAAAGAAATTCTATCAATACCTGGAGAAAAGAAGAAAAGAACCCGAAAAAACAAAGTAAAGTTTCTAATACCTGAACTTATCTAATAAAATAAAATATGGCCAACCAAAACTCATCATTTGCCAAAGAGCGATCCATTCCTGGGGGAAGCAATCCTATTTTAAAAGCCTGGTTAATTGCAGGCACATTGGACATTTCCTGTGCCTTGCTTTATTATTATATAAAAACCGGTAATGATCCTTTGAATGTGTTAACCTATGTGGCAAAGACTGCACTGGGCCAGGAACTGCTAAATAATAAACCGATACTATGCGTCATGGGCTTATTAATTCATTTTGTGATAGCATTTGGATGGACGATCATTTTCTTCTGGCTCTATCCAAAATTAAAACTACTGCAGGGAAATAAAGTGATCACGGGACTGGTGTACGGTTTGTTTATCTGGTTAGTGATGACCCTTGTTGTAGTGCCTTTACGTACATCCCCCCTGGGCACGCTGAATATGCCGCATCTTAAAATAGAGAACTCCATTATCGGTGCTGTAATATTGATGCTGGCTGTAGGTTTGCCGGTTTCACTTATCATTGGTAATTATTATTCAAAAAAAACATCAACAGTTCAATAAAAAATGGTAACAGCCGAAACCTTTCGTCAAATGGCGCTTTCCTTTCCCGGTGCGATTGAACTGCCACACTTTGACAGGGCTTCATTCCGTATAAATAAAAGAATATTTGCTACGATGGATGAAAAAGCGAATATAGCCGTACTGATGTTTTTCCTTTAGAACAGTCAGTGTTTTGCGCATTCGACAAAACGATCATTTATCCTGTACCCGGTGGCTGGGGAAGACAGGGCTCCACCATTTTTGAATTGGGTAAGATCAAAAAAGCAATGCTGAAAGACGCATTAACAGTGGTGTATAATGAAATAGTAAACAAAACAAAAAAGAAGAAGCCGGGCAAATAAAGATTTCAAGCAAAGTGACAGGACATTATTCGCTCTCCTTCCCCATTGCAGCCTGTTTCATTTTATGTGCCGTTTCATGTCCCACATATTTTGCGATCCAACCTTCCACCAGATAGATCAATGGTGTTAATACAATTGCCATCACAAACTTATAAATATAATTCATCACCCCGATAGCCAGGATCAGTTGCCAGCTAAACACGCCGGCAAAAGCAATGAACAACACAATATAACTGTCAACGATCTGTGATACCAATGTGGAACCCGTTGCCCTTAACCATAAATGCTTATCTCCTGTTAGTTTTTTTATTTTATGAAAAACGGTTACATCCACGAGTTGGCTTACAAAAAAAGCTACCAGGCTACCGATGATGATGCGCATATTCTGTCCAAAAACAGCATTATAAGAATCCTGGATATTCTGCACTCCCTGTTTAGCACTGCTTTGCAGCCAAACATCCGCAGGCGGAATACCGATCGATAAATAATACATCAGGAATGCATACGAAATGAGGATGATGGCAGTTATAGAAATCCTCCGCACCGCTTTAGGGCCATAGAATTCATTAATAATATCAGTTATCACAAATTCAAGCGGCCACAACAATACCCCACAGGTAAGTACAAACGACATTCCGCTTTGGCCAAACAGGGTAAAGCTCACCGGGTGTTGCCCAAAAACCTTTTCCATGGAAAAGAGTTTTGTTCCAATGCTTTCGGCTATCAACGCGTTGGCAACAAAGAAAGCGGTAAAGCCAATAAATAATTTTGTAGGCCTGTCTTTAAGTATGCTGTGTATCATGATCTGTCAATAAAATAAAAGTAAACCTGGAATACAAATACCAGGATATTGAATATGATGATTACTTTGGAAATATTTCCTTTCATTTTAAAAGAAGCCCGGATAAAAACGATCAGCAGGAATAAAATATTTACGATCCAGGCAATTTCTCCCAGCACTACAACCGAGCCCCTTGCAAAGTCAAGCGGTTTTGGAACGTTTCCGTTGGTTATATAATATTTATTATAGTAAAAGAATGCTTCAACTAAAAAACACAGGTTAAAAATGACTGCTATTTTAGAAAAAAAACGCATGTTGGGCAATTAATAATTGATAATTAACAATTCTTTCAAATCGCAGTATCTTGCTTAATTAAAACTCATAACTCATAACTCATAACTCATAACTCATAACTCATAACTCATAACTCATAACTCATAACTCATAACTCATAACTCATAACTCATAACTCTAAACTCCTAACTCCCACTTCGCCCACTCAGCATCGGCACAAATGAAAAATTTTGAAAAGCTTCTTCACTAACGGTACCATCTTCATTTTTTGTAAGCCGCAACATGCGCTGGAACTGCCCTTCATCTAAAGGTATCACCATTTTGCCACCGTCCTTCAATTGTTCTATCAACTTTGGCGGAATGAACGGGGCCGCCGCCGTAATGATCACTTTATCAAATGGCGCATAAGTGGGCAGCCCTTCATATCCATCGCCATAAAAAAATTTAAGGTTAGGATAACTGGATTTAAAGATAAACTGCTTTGTTTTTTCAAACAATTTCTTTTGCCTTTCGATAGTAAAAACTTTGGCACCCATTTCGGCCAGAACCGATGCCTGGTAAATACTTCCCGTTCCGATCTCCAGTATTTTTTCATGAAGTTTTACCTGTAACAGCTGCGTCTGGTATGCCACCGTATAGGGTTGAGATATCGTTTGTCCCTCACTGATAGGAAATGCCCTGTCCTCGTATGCAATTTCATCCAATGCGCTGTCTAAAAAATAATGACGTGGAATATTATTCATCGCTTCCAGCACGCCTTCGTCTGTAATACCTTTTGATCTCAGGCCATCGATCAGTTTTTTACGCAAGCCTTTATGGCGGTAACTGTCTTCGTATTTTCTCATAGCTTTTTTGATTAGGTACCAAGACTGCTCACCGGCGGTTCCATACCGTACCGGTAAATGAAAAGATCATTTCAATCCCATTTCTTCCACGATCCTCCCGATCTTCTCATCCAGTTCTTTTTCCCTTGCATCCATATCTTCAGCAGTATCCAGCTTTGTATTCACACTAAAGTAAAACTTTATCTTGGGTTCTGTGCCACTCGGCCTTGCTGATATCTTTGTTCCATCCGCCAATATAAATTGCAACACATTGCTTTTAGGCAGACCGATCTTCCAGGTTTTGCCATCGGCCACATTCTTGCCCACCTGCAATTCATAATCCAATAATTGCGTTACCGCAGCGCCATCAATAATTTCGGGCGGTTTAGAACGGTATCCTTCCATCATGGCTGCAATTTCTTTTGCGCCATTCATACCCTTTTTGGTAATACTGATCAACGATTCTTTATAAAAGCCATACTGCACGTACAGGTCGATCATCTTATCATACAATGACCTGCCTTTGTTTTTTTCGTATGCCGCCATTTCGCAACTGAGGGATACTGCACTCACAGCGTCTTTATCTCTTACCTCGTCGCCGATCATCAAACCAAAACTTTCTTCACCACCGATAATGTACTTTTCTTTGCCTTCTTTCTCTTTGATCAGCGATGATATCCATTTAAAGCCGGTGAGCACATTATAACAGGCAACCTTATTCGCTTTTGCGATCACATCGATCATATCTGTGGTCACGATCGTCTTGATTACCATGTCATTGGGTTGGGCTAACCCCTTGGTTTTGCGGGCTTCGATCATATAATTAAAGGCCAGTACCGCCGTCTGGTTACCGTTGAACAATATCCATTCGCCCTTTTTATTTTTAACGCCAATGGCTACACGATCTCCATCAGGGTCTGTTCCCAATAAAATGTCCGCATCCAGTTCCCTTGCCTCTTTCAGCCCCATGCTCATGGCTTCCGTTTCTTCCGGGTTAGGATAGATCACCGTGGGGAAATTGCCATCGGGTACCCGTTGTGCTTCCACGATATGCACATTATCAAAACCAAATTTTTTCAATGCCTGTGGCACCAGCATGATACCGGTACCGTGTATGGGCGTATACACAATTTTCAGGTCATGTTGTGTAACGCATACTTCAGGATAAACAGATAAACGCTTAACCATATCCAGGTAAGTTTCATCCATAGCTGCACCGATGATGGTGATATTCGATTCCCTACCCGACCATTTTACATCATCCACGGTGGCAATTTTTTCCACTTCCGCGATCACATTTGTATCATGCGGCGGCACCATCTGTGCGCCATCATCCCAATAGGCTTTATAACCATTGTATTCTTTCGGATTATGCGAGGCGGTACAAACCACTCCGCCTTTGCAACCCAAATTACGGATGGTAAAACTCAATTCGGGCGTAGGTCGCAGCGCTTCAAATAAAAAAACTTTTATCCCATTTGCTGCAAAAATATTAGCTGTTGTTTCAGCAAAGAAGCGACTATTGTTACGGCAATCGTGTGCAATAGCCACACTGATCTGTTCCTCCTGTGCTGAAGCTTCGGAGGACGAGCCAAAACATTTTTTTAAATAATTGGCATATCCCTGCGTGGCCATTCCCACAGTATATTTATTCATCCGGTTACTGCCAACGCCCATGATCCCACGAAGTCCGCCCGTACCAAATTCCAGGTTCTTATAAAAAGCATCCTCCAATCCTGCCGGATCTTCCTTTTGCAAACGAATAATTTCATCTTTTACAGATTGTTCATAATCGCCATTAAGCCAGTTGTCGATTTTTTGTTGCGTCTTTGTGTCCATATTTTACAATTTACATCTTCAAAATTATATTATTCGTATATCATTAACATCAGAACCCGTTATTTTTGTTTTTTATGAGCCCAACCACAAAACATATCTCAACTTCGGTGGCGTCGCACTCTTGTACAAAGACAGCAATATTGAGCTTTTTTATCAGTTTTATATTTTGCACTTCATCTTTCGCACAGGATTCTACGCTTAAAAAATCTGCCGCCCCTAAATTTACAGCTGGTGATTTCCCTGCCCATGGTGATTCAATTTTATTTACAAACAGCCAATTATCAAATAATCGGTTAATTCCACTTACTAAACAACAGATCAAAAAAAGGGTAAGGATCATCGCCACCACTAATATCGTTGGCTACGGTGCAGCCATGGTAGCACTGTATGCCGCCTGGTATAAGAATTATCCTCAAACAAATTTTCATTTTTTTAATGATATTACTGAATGGCAACAGATCGATAAGATTGGCCATGCCTACAGCGCATACGCCGAAAGCAAGGCCAGCATGGAACTCTGGCGGTGGACGGGAATCAGTCGCAAAAAAAGGATCTGGCTGGGTGGTATGAGTGGCGCATTTTATCAAACCCTCATCGAAACACTGGATGGCTTTAGCGCAGAATGGGGCTGGAGCTGGGGCGATTTTGCTGCAAATATTTTTGGCAGCGGCATGTTTATTTCGCAGGAACTGGCATGGGATGAACAACGTATTCAATATAAATTTTCGTTTCACCGTAAAAGTTATAGCGACCCTTCCCTTAACCAACGAAGCGATAAAATATTCGGCTCAAGTATTGAAGAACGTTTTTTAAAAGATTATAACGGGCAGTCCTACTGGCTGAGCGCAAATATTAAATCCTTTTTTCCGAAAAGCAAATTGCCGCCCTGGTTAATGGTATCCATTGGCACGGGTGCAGAAGGGATGTTTGGTGCAGTGAATAATATTGGCAAAGATTCATCCGGAAATATCAACTTCAGCAGAACAGATATAAAACGTTACCGCCAGTGGTATGTAGCTCCTGATATCGATCTTACTAAAATAAAGACCAGGCATAAGGGAATAAAACTGGCACTTACCTTGTTGAACATTATTAAATTCCCCATGCCCTCATTGGAATTTTCAAATGGAAAGTTCAGGTTTAATGCGATAAGTTTTTAAAGCCTAACCCCCTCCGCCCCCTGAAGGGGGAACCCAGACCCTAAAACTCTAAAGAATATTTTATTATTTCACACTTCAAAAATTAAACTAACTATAAGTTATCATACTCTTCAAAGTTCCCCTTTCAGGTGGCGGAGGGGGTATTTTTCTTTACCTTAGTACAACAATAATTATTTATGCCAATTCTCCAGCAGGTTATTTTCGGTTTATTAACTGCCACAGCTATTTTTTTATTCAGTAAAAAAATTATGGAGATCCGCCGCAATATTTTATTGGGTAAAAATGAAGATTGTAGCGATCACAAGCCGCTTCGCTGGAAAAATTTGTTGTTGCTTGCATTCGGACAAAAAAAAATGTTCCGCAATCCCCTGGTTGCTGTAATGCACTTTGTCATTTACGCCGGTTTTATCATCATCAATATTGAAGTGCTGGAAATAGTTTTGGATGGCATACTGGGAACGCACCGTTTGTTCCTGCCTTACCTCGGCAGCTTTTATACTTTCGTTATTAATTTTTTTGAAATACTGGCCGTGGGTGTATTTACCGTTTGCGTGATCTTTTTAGCAAGAAGGAATATCATTAAGCTAAAACGATTTATCAGCAAGGATCTTGACGGGTGGCCGAGAAGCGATGCCAATTATATTTTGATTACCGAAATTATTTTAATGACACTCTTCCTCAGCATGAACAGTATGGACAGGGCATTACAATTGCACGGAAGCGAACATTACCATGATACCGGTAATTTTATTTTTTCGGGTATGCTGGCACCGTTATTCAGCGGGCTGTCTGAAAATACATTGGTCATCGTGGAAAGGAGTTGCTGGTGGCTCCACATCATCGGCATTTTTGCTTTTTTAAATTATCTTCCGTACAGCAAACACCTGCACATCATGCTGGCCTTTCCCAATGCGTATTACGCAAGACTGGAACCGGCCGGTAAAATGGAAAATATGGAAAATGTGCAGAACGAAGTGAAGTACATGATGCAACCCGAACTCGCTCCTGCCGGTGATGCAGCCCCGCAACATTTCGGCGCAAAAGACATATTTGGCCTTAGCTGGAAAAATTTACTGGATGCCTACAGTTGTACCGAGTGCGGAAGATGTACGGCTGCCTGCCCGGCCAACCAAACCGGCAAATTATTAAGTCCCCGAAAAATAATGATGGATACGCGTGACCGTTTGGAAGCCGTGGGCAAAAACATCAATGCAAATAAAACATTTAAAGACGACGGTAAAAATTTATTCGATCATATCAGCGTTGAGGAACTCCGTGCCTGCACCACCTGCAATGCCTGCGTGGAAGAATGCCCGGTATCTATTTCACCATTGGAGATCATTATAGAAATGCGACGCGCCTTAATTATGGAAGACAGCAATGCCCCACAGGAATGGAACGGCATGTTCAGCAATATTGAAAATAATTTTGCGCCCTGGAAATTTTCACCGGATGACAGGGATAAGTGGGTTGGGGAAATCAGTTAATAACAGGAATTTGCTAAGGCAAATTAGTTATTGCCACAGAGGCACTGAAGCACGGAATTGTTTATTTATTTTTCTGTGCTTCCGTGTTTCTGTGGCAATTTTATTTTTATTCTGTACTTCCGTGCCTCTGTGGCAATTTATGTATTTTTGCACTCCGAAATCTAAAAAATGGAATTGACTAAAAATTTTGAGCCCAAAGTTGTTGAAGAAAAATGGTACAAGCATTGGCTGAGCCAGCGGTATTTTAACAGTAAACCCGATGCACGCCCTGCATTTACTGTGGTGATACCGCCACCAAATGTAACCGGGGTGCTGCACATGGGCCATACATTAAATGAAACGGTTCAGGATATTTTGGTACGCAAGGCAAGAATGAGTGGATTCAATGCCTGCTGGGTACCGGGCAGCGACCATGCATCTATCGCTACCGAAGCAAAAGTGGTGGCCATGTTGAAAGAAAAGGGAATTGATAAAAACAGTTTATCCAGGCCCGAATTTTTACAGTATGCTTTTGAATGGAAAGAGAAATATGGCAATATTATTTACAACCAGATCGAAAGGCTGGGCTGCAGTGTGGATTGGGACAGAACGACGTTCACCATGGACGACCATTATTACAAAGCAGTTATAAAAGTATTTATTGACCTGTATAATAAAGGACTGATATATCGTGGTGCCCGGATGATCAACTGGGACCCCGCAGCAAAGACCGCCTTGAGTGATGAAGAAGTGGAATATAAAGATCTTACGGGTAAATTGTATCACCTACGTTATAAATTAGATACTGCAACAGATGAGTACATTAGCATTGCCACGCAACGCCCCGAAACGATAATGGGCGATACAGCCATTTGTGTTAATCCTAACGATGAACGATATGCGCATTTAAAAGGTGCCTATGCTTTTGTTCCATTAATTAACCGGCGCATCCCCGTAATTTTTGATGGCTATGTTGATCCTGCTTTCGGTACCGGTGCATTAAAGGTTACCCCGGCACACGATATCAATGATTATAACCTGGGAATAAAACATAACCTGGAAGTGGTGGATACCATTAATGAAGACGGCACTATGAGTGCAGCCGCACAAATTTATATTGGTGAAGACCGCTTTGTTGCCAGAAAAAAAATCATAAAAGAATTACAGGAGAAAGGATTTTTATTAAAGGAAGAAGAATACAGCACAAGATTGGGTTATAGCCAGAGAACCGGTGTGGTGGTGGAGCCAAGGATCAGTACGCAGTGGTTTGTAAATATGAATGGGCTTGCAACACCTGCTTTAGATGCGGTGGTGGATGGCAAAATTAAAATTCATCCCGGAGATAAATTTTTAGCTACCTATAAATACTGGCTCGAGAATGTGAAGGACTGGTGCATCAGCCGCCAGCTTTGGTGGGGACAACAGATCCCTGCATGGTATGACACTGAGGGAAGAATGGTTGTTGCAGAAACTAAAGAGGAAGCGGTTGAAAAATTCAAAATTCAAAATTTAAAATTCAAAATTGAAGATATCAAGCAGGACCCCGATGTATTGGACACCTGGTTCTCTTCCTGGCTTTGGCCAATGGAAGTTTTTAAAGGGATCAGTGAACCGGGGAACGAAGAACTGAAATATTATTATCCCGGTGCTGTTTTGGTAACAGGCCAGGATATCATTTTCTTTTGGGTAGCACGTATGGTAATGGCTGGGATGGAATATGAAAAACAGGTTCCGTTCAGGGATGTTTATTTTACGGGAATGGTTCGCGACAAGCAGGGAAGAAAGATGAGCAAGAGTTTAGGTAATTCTCCTGACCTGTTGGAATTAATTGATAAATATGGCGCCGATGCAGTACGGTTTGGAATCATGATCTCCTCTCCTGCCGGCAATGACCTGTTATTTGATGAATCATCGTTGGAGCAGGGACGTAATTTCAATAACAAATTATGGAACGCGTTGAAGTTAGTTCAGAGTTGGAAGTTCAGAGTTCAGCTTTCGGGGTCAGGGGATTCAACTCAAAACTCAAAACTCAAAACCCAAAACTTTGCACTCGATTGGTTTGACAACAGGCTTAACCAGGTGAAAGCTGATGTGGAAGGAATGATGCAACAGTTCCGCCTAAGCGAAGCATTAAAAACTATTTATTCATTAATATGGGATGATTTTTGCAGCTGGTATTTAGAATGGGTTAAACCGGGATTTGAGGAGCCGGTCGATGCTATCGTGTATAATAAAACCGTTGAATTTTTTGAAGAACTGATGCAGTTGTTGCATCCATTTACACCTTTTGTTACAGAAGAGATTTATCATTTGCTGAAAGAACAAAATGATGATTGCTGCGTGAAACAAAATAAAACAATAAAAACTGCGGATACATCCATTTTACACGCCGGTGAATTATCCAAACAGGTGATCTCAGCTATCCGTGATGCAAGGAATAAAAACCAGGTAAAGCCAAAAGAATCCATTCAACTGTATGTACAATCTGATTTTAGTGAAAGATACAAAAGCATTGAATCCATATTAATCAAACAGGTGAATGCAGCATCGATCGGTTTCTGTGATGAAGCGGTTGCCAATTCCATTGTTGTTGCGGTTGAAAATGATAAATTTTATATTAAAACAGAAAAAGAACTCGTTACCGCAACATTAAAAGATGACCTGCTGAAAGACCTTGAACATCAAAAATCCTTTTTAGCATCCGTAGAAAAAAAATTAACGAATGACCGTTTTGTTCAAAACGCAAAACCCGCAGTGCTGGCTTTGGAACAAAAAAAGAAAGCCGATGCCGAAGCGAGGATAAGAACGATCGAAGAAAGCCTGTCAACAATTAGTTAAAACCCGTTTGGACATACTAATTGTACCGTAATTTCGTTGTACTTTCAACTTCAAAAGATGGTACCTGTAAAGAATATATTTTTTCCCATTACATTATTATTTGTTTTTACCACATTGATGGCTCAGCCACCAAAAAAAGGTACTGTTAAAGAATCCACTCAGCAAAAATTCAAACCGCCAATAGTAAAAACATCACTGGGGGATCATTCAGATTCTGTGGTTTTAATAAATGTTGAGGAGGGTTTACAATTGGTAAAGCTCCCGTTAATTATCACGGATGATAAAAAAAATAACTACGGCATTTCTTCCTACCAATTCCTTTACAGAAAAGTTGGCGTAACGGAAGATGAAGAAACCGGTAAAGTAAGTCCCATATCCAGTATGATTTCAGATTTTTTCAGGTCTACCCCACTGCCGGATATCTGGGTTACCAATATCAGCCAACAATTAAGGGCCGGTGAAGAATTGTATTTTTTTGACGTAATAGCCAAAGATGCACAGGGCCATTTATTCTTTGCCCCAACGCTGAAGATCAAAATCAAAAAATGATTATTGTAAAAAAAGTTGGCACCGAAAGCATTCCTGTGATACAGGAATTAGCCCTGGCAACATGGGCGGTTGCCTATGCACCCATCCTGTCTCCCGCGCAGATGAAATATATGCTGGATCTTTTTTACAGTACTTCTTCTTTACAAAAACAAATGCAGGAAGGGCACCGTTTTATTATAGCAAAGGAAGCTGATGCTCCTGTTGGCTTTGCATCCTGGTCTCATGCTGAATCATCATTGCAGGGTAACGAAGCAATCCCCATCAAAAAAAACGTATACCGCCTGCACAAAATTTACATCGATCCTAACCAGCAGGGCAAGGGCATCGGAAAGACCCTTCTTGATTTTATCATTAACGACATCAGGCCCAAAGGAGCAACCGACCTGGAATTAAATGTCAATCGTTATAATAAAGCCCTGCAGTTTTACCAAAAGTTCGGGTTCATCATAATAAAAGAAGAAGACATTGACATCGGCAAAGGATATTTCATGAATGATTATGTTATGAACATGTCTTTGAAAGGTATGTAAAGACCGGGCTCCGTTATTTTACACCAACCGGTGCGTTTGTTTGATGATACCCATTACAAACACACTTTGCACGTGCCCCATATTCTCTATCGGGCTTAAGCGGTTAACATGGAAATTGTAATATGCGTTCATGTCTTCACAAACCACTTTCAGCATAAAATCAAATTCACCCGAAATATTGAAACATTCAATCACTTCATTTAATTCATGGATAGTTTTGATGAATTTATTGCCCGCATTTTTACTGTGTTCTTTTAAAGATACATAGCAGATCACCATCAGGCCTTTTTTTACTTTACTATAATCTAACAATGTAACATATTGTTTGATCACACCATTTTCTTCCATCCTTTTTATTCGTTCATGAACTGGTGTTGTGCTGAGATGAATTTTCTGGGATATTTCCTTGACGGTGATCCTGGCATTTTGCTGGAGCAATTGAAGAATAGCCATGTCCTTGGCATCCAACGAAACTGTTGCTGTAGTTGAATTTTCTTTTTGCATAGCCTTTGCCATCTAAAAATGATCTTTTATTCTGAAAAATAATTGAAAATATTAACTTTATCCCAAAGTTATGAAAGTTTATAGAATATTATCCTATAAATGTACATTTGTGGTCTAAAAATTACAATATGTCAACAATAACAAAAAACATGATCGATTTCAGCATTCCCAACAAGGTAAAAGATATGAGCCTGGCGGAATGGGGCCGTAAGGAAATTAAACTGGCAGAAGCCGAAATGCCCGGCCTGATGGCGCTTAGAAAGGAATATGGTGCATCCAAACCCCTGAAAGGCGCAAGGATCGCAGGCTGCCTGCACATGACCATTCAAACCGCTGTTTTAATTGAAACCCTTATTGAATTGGGGGCCGAAGTAAAATGGAGTTCGTGTAATATATTTAGTACACAAGACCAGGCCGCTGCCGCAATTGCCGCTGTGGGTGTGGGTGTATTTGCATGGAAAGGACAAACGGTTGAAGAAGGAGACTGGTGTATTGAACAGACCTTATTCTTTGGCGGTGCCGACCGCCCGTTGAATATGATATTGGATGATGGTGGTGACCTGACCAATATGGTTTTTGATAAATATCCCGAATTGATCCAACACGTAAAAGGATTGAGTGAAGAAACCACCACCGGTGTTCATCGCTTATACGAAAGAATGGAAAAAGGTACTTTACCCATGCCGGCTATCAATGTAAATGATTCTGTTACCAAATCTAAATTTGATAACAAATATGGTTGTAAAGAAAGTCTGGTTGACGCTATCCGCCGGGCAACCGATGTGATGATGGCCGGTAAAGTTGCCGTAGTAGGAAGTTATGGTGATGTGGGTAAAGGTTCTGCTGCATCTTTAAAAGGCGCCGGTTGTCGGGTAATCGTAACCGAGATCGACCCGATATGTGCTTTACAGGCTGCCATGGATGGATTTGAAGTGAAGCCAATGACAGAAGCGGTGAAAGAAGCTGATATCATTGTAACGGCAAGCGGTTGCCGCGACCTGATCACAGAAAAACATTTTCGCCTGATGAAGGATAAAGCCATCGTTTGTAATATCGGGCATTTTGATATTGAAATTGATATGGCCTGGTTGAATGCCAATTACGGCAATACCAAGAATACCATCAAACCACAGGTGGATATGTATACGATAGATGGAAAAGATATTATTGTATTGGCTGAAGGACGTTTGGTGAATTTGGGTTGTGCAATGGGCCATCCTTCTTTTGTAATGAGCGCCTCTTTCACCAACCAGACCCTGGCTCAAATTGAATTGTGGACCAACACGGACAAATACGAAAATAAAGTGTACGTGTTGCCAAAGATATTGGATGAAAAAGTTGCACGCCTGCACCTCGCAAAAATTGGTGTTGTGCTGGATGTTTTGAGTTCTGAACAAAGTTCGTATCTTGGTCTTCCAAAAGAAGGCCCGTTCAAAGCAGAACATTACAGGTATTAATTATATATTTTTTTAAAGGTGAATAAATACAGCCCTGAGCTATTCTTAGCCCGGGGCTTTTTTATAGTGTTAAGTTAAATGTAATATAGCTTAGTCGTTTATAGGTTTAAAAGTTTAAGGGTTTAAGGTTCTTCAGTATGAAAACTCGTACTGTATAGATGTTTCGGGTTAAAGGAACATTAAACTTTTAAACTTTTAAACCAATAAGACAACTTACGGTTAACATAACACTAGTATTTAAATGCCCGGTAAGTATAATGGCTAAGGTCCATTTCAAATAAACGTTGCCCCGTTACATAATTATATTCCAACACGGTTTTTGAACTTCCACCGCCAATAAAATAAGTATCTCCTCTTTTTTGAACAGAGCCCATGAACCCTATGAACACATTTGGTATATCAAATTCGTGGTAATCGGTAATGGTCTTACCCGCTTCATCTAATTTCATTTCCAGTATCCTGGAGGATTCTCTTACCCCGGCCAGTCCGTTATCTACCAGCATGATCGTGGTAGCATTTTCATCATGCAATACAGAGGCGTCATGCTGGCGCAGGAATTGCTGGCTGGCAGTGATCGGAAAATCGGAAAGTTTACCCCCCAGCCTCCACATGATCTCACCCGTGTACCTTTTGATTTTTATCACTTCATCCTGGTCGCGGAATGAACATACCAGGTTATTATCAGCCGAATCGAGGCAAATGGAATTGCAATGCATATAATCATGCAGATCATTGCTGTTGTTGAATGCATTGCCTTCAACACTGTTCCCGTAAAATTCAGGATAGTTGGTAGAATTCCATTCCCAAATAACCTGTCCGTTGTTCACTTCCTGTATCACTGTGCCAGCCACACTTACATTTGCAACAGGATTAAGATTAGCAGGAATATTATTTACTATTTGCTGAACCGAACCCAATGCAATGTAATGATCATCCCCCAACAGGATAAAGTCATGCGAATCAAGGCCGCTTGGATCAGCGGCAGTTTGTCCGTTGAATGGGAGGAGATTAAACCGCCTAATCTCATTGAAATTCTCATCCAACACGATCGCCTGGCTATAGATCACACTTATTCCGGGAACATCATAGATATACTGATTGTATGAATACCGTGTTTTCCCTTCATAGTTCCACTTGATGAAATTCAGCGACTCGCCGCTGGTCGGCATCTTCTTTAAAATACTGCCATTCTTGTCTAATATCATCAAAACCCCGCTTGAGTGATCGCCGTCATTAAAAGGTGCGATCATCATTTCGCCTTCTGTAGGATTGTTTACATAAAGATCCAGGATACTTGTATCTGAACTTTCTTTTTTACAGGCACTTAACAAGAATGAAATGGGGAGAATGAAAAAAAGGATGGCTTTTAAGCAATTTGGTCTCATAAAACTTTATTTTTTGATAATGAACAAAAGAGTTACAAACAAGCTGATAAAAAATTTTATCAACTTGTCAATTATTGATTATTGACAAAAAAAAGTGGATTTGGCGAGTTAGCTATGACAGACTACATCTTCAAAAAAAAGTTTAAAGCAGACTAAGAAAAAGGCCGAAATTATACATAAGCGGTCTGCTGATAATTTGAATGGCAGCCGGGGCTTTTTATATGATTTTTTTTATCCCCTACTGCTTACCGGCAAATAACTAAATTTGCACAAACACAAATGATATGAAGCTAATTGTTGTTTTCTTTTTTCTTTCTGTTTCAATGAACTCCCTTGCACAAAAAGTTGAATATCCCACGGCTAAATTCATCACGGGTGATAATATCGCATATAGTTTCCCTTCTTACGAAGACAACAAATGGGTGGAACTAAAAACAACTGAAACATGGGATGGACAAGGCTTTTCCAACTATGACGGGTATGCATGGTATCGCTTTCATGTAGTTGTTCCGCCAATATTAAGAACAAATTCCCTATGGAAAGATTCTATCCGGATCTTCCTGGCTAAAATAGACGACGCCTGTGAAGTGTATCTTAATGCGGTAAAGATCGGCAAATCGGGTTCCTTTCCTGAAGACAAACAAGGCTATATAACTACCTGGGATAAACGACAGGAATTTCATATCGCTGCAAACAGTTCTTTCCTTAACTGGGGCGGAGAAAATATTCTTTCTGTGAGGGTTTATGATGGCGGTGGACGTGGAGGTATTTATGGAGGAACGCCTTTTGTAAGTATGATCGACCTGATAGATGGGATCTCGATTGATAACAGTTCCCCCGTTCAATTCCTTTCCCCGGGAAAAGCAAAGAAAAATATTTCACTAACCAACTCCTTTGATCAGAAGGTCTCCGGAACATTGAACTATACCATTATTGATATGGACAATGAAAAAAATGAAAAACATTCTTTACCCGTTACCGTGATGCCCCGGGGTACATATAATTTTTCTTTCCCAATCATCTTGTCTGAAAGAAATAATATTTTTTATGAGTTTGAGGAAGGCAATACCCATAAAACCATTCCACTTACCGAAGTGGTTCCCTACATTTTAACTCCCCCGCCCTCCCCCTCACCAAAGATAAACGGGGCAACCGTTTTCGGCGTTCGTCCTAATTCGCCATTTCTTTTTAAAATTCCCGCAACGGGAAGAAAGCCTTTGCAATACAGTGTGGAGAACTTACCCGAAGGCTTACACGTAAATGAGGCTAATGGTGTGATCACAGGCTCGCTAAAAACCTCGGGTGAATTTAAAATGATGCTCATAGTAAAAAATTCAGCGGGCACCGATAAAAGAGCATTTACGGTAAAATGCGGCGACCTCCTGGCGCTTACCCCGCCAATGGGATGGAACAGCTGGAACTGCTGGGGGTTAAGTGTAAGCGAAGAAAAACTGAAAGGATCAGCCAAAGCCATGATGGATAAAGGCTTGATTGACCATGGTTGGACCTATATGAATATTGATGATGGGTGGGAAGCTGAAAAAAGAAATGAAAAGGGAGACATACTTGCCAACAAAAAATTCCCTGACATGAAAAAAACAGGAGATTGGTTACACAGCAACGGGTTAAAATTCGGCATCTATTCTTCCCCCGGGCCAAAAACATGCGGTAATTTTTTGGGCAGCTACCAACACGAATTACAGGATGCAAAAACGTACGCCGACTGGGGAATTGATTATTTAAAATATGATTGGTGCAGTTATGGAAATATCCACGACAAGAATGATTCTTCATTGGCATCTTACAAAAAACCTTATGAAACAATGCAGGGCGCCCTGCAAAATCAAAACAGGGATATTGTGTACAGCCTTTGTCAATACGGGATGAAAGACGTATGGACATGGGGCGCATCCGTTAACGGTAATTCCTGGCGCACCACCGGTGATATTGAAGATAACTGGGAAAGCCTGAGAGGCATTGGTTTTCAACAAACGCAGCAATATAGTTATGCCAGGCCGGGAAGATGGAACGATCCTGATATGATGATCATTGGGCAACTGGGATGGGGCGAGCATTTACATCCAACAAGATTAACACCCGATGAACAATATACGCACGTGAGTTTGTGGAGTATGCTAAGCGCACCCCTGTTAATTGGCTGTGACCTGAGTAAGCTCGATGATTTTACCCTGAATTTACTCACCAATGATGAAGTGATCGCAATTGACCAGGATCCCCTGGGCAAACAGGCACAACAGGTTCTTAAAACAGATACTTACCAGGTGTGGATGAAAGAACTGGAAGACGGTACAAAAGCCTTAGGTATATTTAATGTATCGGATAAAGATGATATCATAAGATTTTACTGGAATAACCTGGGCCTTACAGACAATCATAAAGTAAGGGATCTGTGGCGGCAAAAAGACCTGGGAACTTTTTACAGCATGTTTTCAACAAAGGTTGCGGCACACGGTGTAACTTTAATAAAAATAGAACGTAAGTGAAACTAAAAACCTTTCAAAACAAAACTAACATCATGAAAAAATTATCAGTTGTAATGCTTGTTGCATTTGCATGTATTGCATTTTCCGGCTGTAAGAACAGTTCAAAAAAAGATAAGGACAATTCAACAGACAGTATTAAAAAAACGGATGATCATTCCAATGTTACCGTAATCCCCGGAACTTATTCCATTTCCGCGCCGGATGGATGGATCAAAAAGGATACCATGGTATCAGGCGAAAAACTTACCACGTTAACGTCAAAACTTGAGGGAGCTGGTGATAATTTTAAGGAAAATGTAAATGTAAATACGGGGCAGGCTCCGGGTTTTGATCTGAATGCTTTCGTTGAAGCCAACCGTACCAATCTTTTAAAGGAAATACCCGGCGTTGAAATTGTAACCGAAGGTGAAACAACCATTAGCGGTATGCCTGCAAAATGGATCGTCTATTCATTTAGTTCCTCCGGCTATGATCTTAAAAATACAGCCTATATGATTTTAAAAAATGACGTTGGCTATGTAATTACCTGCACGGCTTTAAAAACTACGTTTGATAAATACCAGCAGGATTTCAAAACCTGTGTAAACAGTTTTACCATCAATTAATCAATAAGGCCTAAACTTTTTTTTGAGGCAGTGACGAAACTTTCAGTGAATATCAATAAACTGGCCACCCTGCGCAACAGCCGCGGTGGTAATAATCCCGACCTGCTTCAATCTGCGACGGATATTGAACGTTTTGGTGCTGATGGCATCACTGTTCATCCAAGGCCGGATGAAAGGCATATACGTTACGCTGACGTGTATGCGCTAAAAAAAATTGTCACTACCGAATTTAATATTGAAGGTAACTGCATCGAAAAAAGTTTTGTTGACCTGGTATTGACCAATAAGCCTGCACAGGTAACCCTGGTGCCTGATGGGCATGACCAGGTGACTTCCAACCAGGGATGGAATACAATCGAACATAAAAATTACCTGGAGGACATGATCAGGATATTTAAAAATGCAGGAATAAGGGTTTCCATTTTTGTTGACCCTGTTGTGGAAATGATCGAAGGAGCAAAAGCCACGGGCACCGACAGGATTGAATTATATACAGAAGCTTATGCAAGGGAATATGCAATGGGTAATAAGCAATCGGCAATTGAGCCATATATTGCTGCTGCAAAAAAAGCAAATGAATTGGAATTGGGCATCAATGCAGGTCACGACCTGGACCTGCAGAACCTGAAATATTTTGCGCAACACATTCCCGGATTACTGGAAGTATCTATTGGCCATGCGTTGATATGTGATGCCATTTATCTGGGATTGGAGAATACGGTACAGTTATATAAGCGGCAACTAATTGCATGAAATTAAATAAGAAACATTTTTATGTCCTGGTTGATATAAATTTTCTTTTACCCTTATTTTTATTTTTTAGCACTGGGGATCTGATATGTCTGCAAGTTCTATCCGGCCAGGCATTTTCATAAATTTGAAATTTAAAACAATAATATAAAAACCTGTCCCGTTTATTACCAGGACAGGTTTAGAGTATAGTTGGCCTTTTAAGACAGGCTCTTATTAAAAAAACAGGTTAATTAATTCTTTACAAATTTTACATTGCCAAGCGCTACTCCGTTGTTCATCAGTTTTAACATATACATGCCTGCGGGTAATACCGAAAAATCGGTCATCTTACTTTTACTGTTCGTAGTTTTCTTCAAAACCAGCCTGCCAAGCATATCATACACGATCAGGTCCGGGTTTCCTTCAAAACCAGGTACAATTACGGATGCTGTTTGAATTACCGGGTTAGGAAAAACAATGGGACCAGTTATAGGGTTTTCTTCTCCACCAGGCTTTGAAGCCGTGCCTGGTACCACTTTTAAGGTATAACAGGAAGCAGTGCTAAACGCATTACCGTTCGGTAACACCTTTGCATAATACGTGCCGGCTGCTACGGTGGCATTGATCAGTTCGTTGGCAGTACCTGTATTTTTCGAGATCGCTAATTGTGTTCCGGTGCTGTTGTGCAATGAAAGATCAAAGTTTGCAGGCAATGTTGTTAATGATACACTGATGGTTCCCCCGGTGGTAATGATAAATTTGTAATAGTCAATATCAGTTTTTGAATCGATTTTACCCATGATATTTGTATTCAGCGGAATTTGTGCAGCCCCCGTAATTGTTCCGTTGGTAGAGATATCATAAGGACCGGGACATGGCGGCGGCGGTGTGGCTGTGGTGAATTGAGACATCATATAGTTACTCGCACCGATTGAACAATTTGCTCTTACCCTCCAGTCATAACTTGTAGATTGATTCAGGCCACTCAGGTTTACTGAGGTTGATGCAGTAGCGGTAGCTATATTGATCCATGCAGAATCGGCAGTAGCTTTATAATCCACATCGTAATTATTGGCATAGCCAACAGTTGTCCATCCAATAGTTGCACTCGTTGTTGTAATTGATGAATTGGATAAACCCGTCGGGTCTCCGCATGATGTAGGAGCATTAATGGAAAAGTTGGCATCCGAAATATCAAAGAAGATATTTCCAACGGCTTCAATCTTTATCCTCGCTGAAGAACTGACTACCTGTGGCATGGTTACAAGCTGTGAACCATCATTGGGCGTACTGGCTATTAATATGATCGGATAAGTTAAACCACCGTCAGTAGACATGGAAATTTTAACATTGGCACAACTGATCGGCGATGCAGTGGTTCCTACAACATTCCATGTTATTGTTTGCGGCATACCACCCGTATAACTTTCCCCACCATTGGGAAGAGTTACTGCAAAAGGGCCGGATGTAGCGACCACGTTGATCTGGTAAGTACCTGTAAAACTGCTCTGGCAGCCCGAGCCACCCGTAACCACACCGCCGCCACCTGCACGATTATCCCTTACCGTTAGTCTGAATTTCATGGCCCTTGCAACAGCGGGCAGGGTTTCTCCTCTTAACCCGCTCATGGCAGCAGCAGGATCTACAGGATAGCCAGCTAATATCACCGACATATCAGGAAAAGTTCTGCTACCCGAAACACTTGGTACACGTGATTTGAAAAGCGGCGCTGTAGTACTTGTGGTCCCAGCATTCCATGCAGTTGAGGCGCCCAGATCCCACTCTTCCCAGGAATAAGTTAACGGATCACCATTGGCATCTGTTGCGGCACCGGTTAAAGTAAAAGGAGTATATCTGGGGATATATGCACCATTATTATTCATGGCGGTAATTACAGGAAGTGTATTACCGGTTGAAGATATTACTCGGCAGCTTGCTCCACCTGCCTCTACATATTTGCTGATCTCATCAAAGCTGATGGTATGAAAAAAAGGATCGCTGTGCGGTTGAATATTATCATTTGAACAAATCCCTGCGTAACCCATGATACTGGTTCCACTGCCCACTTCATACGCAGACAAGGAATACCAGTTGCCGCTGCAATTTGCCATGGTACTGTTAAAGGAATGATTGGCTCCAAACTGGTGGCCCATTTCATGTGCAACGTAGTCTATATCATAAGCATCACCAACAGGATTCGGGCTCCCGGTTATTCCCCTTGCCTTTAATGTACTGCAAACACAACCCACTGTAGCCAATCCGCCGCCGCCGGTACTGAACGTATGTCCGATATCATAATTTGATGAACCGATATACGTGGTCATCACCAGCTGGCTTTCATTAATTAAAGTAGTGGCGCTGTTATTCCCGGTAAATGGATCTGTTGCAGGATTTGTAAATATCACATTTGCTTCACTTGCAACCAGGGTCAAATGAATAGACAGTTCTGTTTCATACACACCATCAACCCTGTTAATTGTAGTTACGATCCTTGAAAGCGTTTGTGCAACAGTGGGAGTTGGTAATCCGGTTGCTGCAATGGCATATTCACCTGTGCACGCGATTGCAAGGCGGTATTTATATAATTGCGTTCCCCTGCACTTTGCTACCACCACAGCATTTGCATAATTATTTTCTAACAGTGTTTGCTCAGGATTTTCACAAACAAAACCTGTTTGCCGCTGGTAATCACTTCCATAATAACTGTTGTAATAATTAATATCTCCCCTGGCATATGGATCAATATAAAAACTTCCTTTTGCAGAAAGTACCTGGGCACTAAAACCAAAATAAGGAGAGTAATCCATTTTAAGTGTTGCAACAGGATCATCAATACCCTGGCCGGTATAGGTTCTTATTTCCGGAAAT